>Ga0307375_10000160_pt1 | contig 91371 bp, 68 predicted proteins | sample TR1MG_FD_202531 | JGI IMG/M metagenome (GOLD analysis project Ga0307375, IMG submission 202531) | Soil microbial communities from Risofladan, Vaasa, Finland - TR-1 | ecosystem: Environmental > Terrestrial > Soil > Coastal area > Acid sulfate soil | place: Finland: Risofladan, Vaasa | collected... | reverse complement strand
TTGCTGAGAGTAAAGGAGTGTTTGGAAGATTTGCTGAGCTTGAATTCCTTGGCCTGCAAGGAGTAACAGCCGGTACTTTGGCTCAGGGCAGCGGGATAATGTGCAATGGAGCAAATCTGGCTTTCAGAAAGGAGACCTTCCTTTCAAACATCAACAATCTCCACCCTGAAATTGCTTCAGGTGATGATGTGTTCCTCCTTCACAGTTTAAAGAAGAAAAGAGGTTCAAAGATAGAATGGATGGAAGCAATGGAAGCAGCTGTAATAACTGCTTCTCCCCTCTCAACTGGGAAGTTCTTCAAACAGAGGGGCCGATGGATATCAAAAGCACCTGCCTATAAGGATATAAATACAATAATTATGGGAATTGTAACATTTGTTACAATTTTACTGCTGATAGTCTCTCCTGCCATTGCACTTTTTGATATTACATTTATTTATATATATATAGTTGCCCTCATTATTAAATCAATCCCCGATTACCTTATACTTGACAGAACAACGACACGTTATGGCAAAAAGAAACTCATGTCATGGTTCATACCATCACAAGTAATATATCCTTTGTATGTTTTAATTAGCGTGTGTTACGGATTTCTGTTACCACGCAGTTGGAATTAATTACCCATTTCAGAAAGGAATTTGATCCTCATTAGTCTTATCTCCTCTTCTTCAAACTCACTTCCAAGTTCTTTAAAGGCCTCATCCAGCGAATCAGATTCCGCTTCCTCGCGAAAGTATGAATAGATATCATTCTGACGCTCATCGTCAATAACGGTATTGATATAATAATCGAGATTTATTCTGGTCCCGGAATTTACAATGGCTTCGATCTCCGATATCAGTTCAGGCATATCCATTCCCTTCGCCTCTGCAATATCTTCAAGCGACCTCTTCATATCTATGCTCTGGATAATATAAACCTTTATGCCCGACTTGTTGACAACCGATTTTACAACCATGTCAAGGGGCCTTATTATCTCTTTTTCTTCAACATACCTTTTTATTATCTCAATAAAATCCATCCCGTATCTCTGTGCCTTGCCGGCTCCAACCCCTGATATATTCTGAAGTTCATCAATTGTAATGGGGTATTGTATAGCCATGTCCTCAAGCGACGGATCCTGGAAAACAACGAATGGCGGTACATTTTTTACTTTCGATATCTTCTTTCTCAGATCCTTAAGGACACTGAAGAGTTCTTCATCCACAGCTGTAATCTTTGCCCCGAATGCACTCTCTTCTTCAGTCGATTCTGCATAATCATGATCCTCGGCAAGCATGAAGGAAGTAGGCTTTTCTAAAAATTCAAGCCCTTTTGGGGTGAGCTTCAGAAGACCGTAGTTTTCGATATCCTTGGTCAGCATTTTGGCAATGAGACCCTGCCTGATAACCATATTCCAGAACTTTTCATCCTTGTCCTCGCCTGATCCGAAAAATTCAAGCTTATGATGCTTGTATGATTTTATAGCAGAGGTAACCTTCCCTGCAAGTATATTGGCAATATGATCGGCCTTGAATTTCTCCTTTACAGCAAGAATAGTTTCTAGAACACTAACGACTGCATCATTACCTTCAAATTGTGTTTTGGGATGCAGGCAGTTATCACAAGCCTCACAGTTATCTTTATCATACTCCTCTCCGAAATAATGTAGAAGCAGTCTTCTACGGCATACTGATGATTCAGCGTAAGATACTGTTTCAAGAAGCAGCTGTCTACCTATCTCCTGTTCTGCGATAGGCTTACCCTGCATGAATTTTTCAAGCTTGGTAATATCGCTGTAACTGTAATATGCTATGCAGTTACCTTCACCGCCATCACGTCCTGCCCTGCCTGTTTCCTGGTAATAACCCTCAAGGCTCTTCGGAATATCGTAATGAATAACAAACCTTACATCAGGTTTATCAATGCCCATCCCGAATGCAATGGTAGCTACTATAATATCTACCTCTTCCATAAGGAATTTGTCCTGGTTGGCAGTTCTTGTGGCTGAATCCATCCCCGCATGATACGGAAGAGCCTTAATACCGTTCACTTTGAGCAGTTCGGCTATCTCCTCCACCTTCTTACGGCTCAGGCAATAGATAATTCCCGATTTGCCATTGTTATTTTTTATATACCTGATAATCTCCTTTGATACATCCTGTTTCGATTTAACCTCATAGTAGAGATTCGGCCTGTTAAAGGATGATTTAAAAACATCAGCATCTAGAATCCCCAGGTTCTTCTGAATATCATGCTGCACTTTGGGTGTGGCAGTTGCAGTAAGTGCAATTACCGGAGATCGGCCTATAGTGTCAATAATCGGTCTTATTCTCCTGTACTCAGGCCTGAAATCATGTCCCCACTCCGATATACAATGGGCTTCATCAATGGCATAGAAAGAAATATCTATATTCTTCAGAAATTCAATATTTTCTTCCTTGGTCAGCGACTCAGGGGCAACATAAAGCAATTTAGCCTTGCCCGAAATAACATCTTTTTTAACCCTTGCTATCTCCGATTTTGTAAGCGATGAATTAAGGAAATGGGCAACATCATCATCAGTGCTGAAATTCCTCATTGCATCTACCTGATTTTTCATGAGAGCAATAAGCGGCGATATAACAATGGCAGTACCGTTCTTCATAACAGCAGGAAGCTGATAACATAATGATTTGCCTCCTCCTGTAGGCATTAATACAAAAGTATCCCTCCCGTCGAGAACATTTCTTATTATAGGTTCCTGATTGCCTTTAAAAATATCAAACCCAAAATACTTCTTCAAGTAATCATGTATAGTAGAATCATTAATCATAATATCCCCAATGTTGAGAATCAATATAAGCGTGTTTTACACATGGCAGTTTATATAAAGTTAATAAATTTCATGATGAAAAAGCCAATTTTTCATTTTATTAACAAAAATGAGAAGATAAATGTTGCAATCTCTTTCAATGGGAATCAAATTGATGTTGTTTTGCTTAAGAAGATTTATCATCTTTACAGGCTGATTTTAATTATATATTGGTTTGCATATGGCTAAGCTGTGGGAAAAAGGGAAAAAGGGTGAAAAGGAGATGTCGTTCCTTGAGCATCTTGAGGAGTTGCGGTGGCATATTATACGCTCTATACTTGCGATAGTAATATTGATGATAGTGGCTTTCCTTTTTAAGAACATTATATTCGACAGTGTAATTCTTGCACCAAAAAGCCCTGACTTTATAACAGCCAGGCTGCTTTGCCGTCTTGGTGAATATCTGAATACAACTGCCTTATGTATTAATACGCAACAATTGAACCTGATCAGTATTAAAATGTCAGGACAGCTTACGACACATATAACTGTTTCGCTGGTTGCTGGTCTCATATTAGCGTTTCCGGTTATACTCTGGGAGTTTTGGCAGTTTTTTAAACCTGCACTTAAAACCAACGAAGCCCGATATGCCAAAGGCGCCGTTTTTGCTTCTTCAATGCTTTTCTTTACCGGAGTTGCATTCGGGTACTTTCTTCTTGCACCCCTTTCGATACATTTTCTCAGTTCATATGAAATAAGCCCTGAAGTTGTAAACCAGATAAATATCAGATCATATATAGGTACAATTACTTCAATTTGTCTTGCTACAGGTCTTGTCTTTGAACTTCCGATAATAGCATTCTTCCTGACTAAAATAGGGTTGATAACTCCTAATTTCATGAGACAATACAGGAAACATGCAATCGTTGTGATTTTTGTGCTTTCTGCAATTATAACTCCTCCTGATATTTTCTCACAGACACTTGTATCCATACCGCTTCTGATTCTTTATGAGGTTAGCATCATGATATCTGCAAGAGTAATGAGGCAGAAGGACAGGGACAGCGAAGCCTTTATGAATGATGATGAACCACAGTCAGATACTGTAACCTCATAGATGATCAAATGAAGCTTCACACTCTCGACCTGGTTAAGAAATACCGTAGCAGAACTGTTGTAGACCACGTCTCGGTCGAAGTTCAGCAGGGAGAGATTGTGGGCTTACTTGGCCCAAATGGTGCAGGAAAGACTACTACCTTTTACATGATTGTTGGTCTTATTAAACCAGGCCAGGGTAGAATTTTCCTTGATGATGAAGAGATTACAACCCTTCCTGTCTATAAGAGAGCCCGTAAAGGGATAGGTTATCTTGCTCAGGAAGCTTCTGTCTTCAGAAATATGTCAGTTGAAGACAACATAAAGGCAGTGCTGGAAATGTCAAATTTTCCTAAGCAGGAGCAGGAGGAGAGACTTGAAACTCTATTAAATGAATTTGGACTGCAGAAAATAAGAAAGAGCAAAGGTATTCAGCTGTCAGGTGGTGAAAGAAGACGTACTGAGATTGCAAGGGCACTTTCACTCAAACCAAAATTCATTTTACTTGATGAGCCTTTTGCAGGAGTTGACCCTATAGCTGTTGAAGATATACAGGAAATAGTATCAAAACTTAAAGAGAAAAACATAGGGATTCTTATCACTGATCATAACGTTCACGAGACACTTACAATAACCGACAGGGCATACCTGCTCTTCGAGGGACATATCCTGAAACAGGGCACTGCCGCACAACTGGCAGAGGATGAACATGTAAGAAAAGTATATCTCGGAAAGAACTTTGAATTACGCCGCTGACTATATCAATTTGTTTTCATTGGAATTTATTATATTTTTGCGGGGAATTTTACCGCGGATGTGTCGTAATTGGTAGCCGAGCAAGACTTAGGATCTTGTGTCCTCGTGACGTGGGGGTTCGAGTCCCTTCATCCGCACAATATGACAAACCGCCTGCAACCTCTTTTAAAGTGCGTTTTGGCGGTTTTTTTAACTATGCATAAAATAGAAAATAAAATGAATATCACCAGAGAAAACATTGATGATCTGAATGCTGTACTGAAAGTTGAGATCAGCAAACCCGATTATGAAGAAAAAGTTGAAACAGTTCTGAGAGATTACAGGAAAAAAGCAAATATAAAAGGATTCCGGCCTGGCATGGTTCCAATCGGTCTTGTAAAAAAAATGTACGGTAAAGCGGTTCAGGTTGAGGAGATTAACAAACTGGTTACTGAAAGCATTCAGAAACACCTTTCTGATGAAAAGGTTGAAATACTTGGTGATCCTCTTCCCAAACTTGACGAAAATGAAAAGATAAATTTCGATACTCAGGAGGATTTTACATTCTCTTTTGAACTGGGACTGGCTCCCTCATTTGAACTCAAGCTCTCTAAGAAGAACAAGGTGAACTTCCATGAGATCATCATCGATGAAAAGATGAAAAATGATTATTTAAACAATTATACCAGGCGATTTGGTGAATTGAGGCAGGCAGAATCCATCGAGGAAAAAGATGTTGTAAAAGGCCGTATCGAAGCTATTGACAACGATGGCAATCCAGTTGAAAATGGTCCTTTTGCAGAAGAAACCTCAATGGGTATCGATATCATCAAGGATGATGAAACCAAAAAGCAGTTCTTAGGGAAGACAGTAAGCGAAATCATCGATTTCGATATTAAAAAGGCATTCCCAAACGATAGTGAAATTGCAGGAATACTGAAAAAGAAAAAGGAGGAAGTTGTGAATATCAGCGGCAATTTCAGATTTACAATAAACGAAATAAGCCGCTTCCATGCAGCCGAAGTAGGGAAAGAATTGTTTGATAAGATATATGGTGAGGGTATAGTGAATACTGAAGAAGAGTTTATGAATAAACTTGAGGAAGAGATCGGCAGTAACCTTAAACGTGAAAGCGATTATAAACTTATGCTCGATATCAAATCTCTGGCAATTGAGAAGACCGAATTCAGCCTGCCTGAAGAGTTCCTTAAAAAATGGCTATTAAGAGTAAATGAAAATACTACAGAAGAGCAGATAGATTCAGAATTTGAACAATTCAGGAAAGATCTTAAATGGCAGCTGATAAGGAATAAGGTTGCCCGTGATAACGAATTGAAAATCACTGAAGAGGAGCTTCTTAAAGAGGCTGAGAATGTTACACGGTACCAGTTCCAGCAGTACGGACTCTATTATGTAACGGATGAGCAGATCACCAGTTACGCAAAAGAGACTCTTAAAAAAGAGGATGACGCAAAAAGGATAGCTGACAAGATACTTGAAGAGAAGGTTTTGGAACTCATGAAAGAACTGGTGAAAATTGAAAATAAAATTATCTCCACGGATGAATTCAATAAGCTTTTTGAATAATAATCAGCGTATTGCAAAAAAAATAAGTAATTTTTTAATATCTTTGTTAGTTAATTAAATATATAGTAAAAATATGAATTTGCTTGATGATTTTGGAAAATTTGCAAGAAGCAAGCGTGGTGTCAGCAGTATTAGTCTGCACAAATTTAATTCTATCTACGGAAGTTATATATCTCCGACCATTATAGAGGAACGACAGCTTAATGTAGCATCAATGGACGTGTTTTCGCGTCTTATGATGGACAGGATTATTTTCCTCGGACTCCCTATCGATGACTATGTTGCCAATATAATTCAGGCTCAGCTTTTGTATCTCGACTCAGCTGATCCGGGAAAAGATATCCAGATCTATTTTAATACTCCAGGTGGTTCTGTTAATGCAGGCCTTGGCATTTATGATACAATGCAATATATATCTGCTGATATTGCTACTATCTGTACCGGAATGGCAGCCTCAATGGGAGCTGTTCTGCTTACAGCGGGCAAGAAAGGAAAACGTTCAGCCCTGAAGCACTCAAGGATAATGATACATCAGCCAATGGGTGGTGCCGAAGGTCAGGCCTCAGATATTGAAATCACTGTGCGTGAAATTGTAAAACTGAAAAAGGAGCTATATGAAATCATAGCTTTGCATTCCGGAAATCCTTTTGAAAAAGTTGAAAAAGATTCAGACAGAGATTATTGGATGACTTCTCAGGAAGCCAAGGATTACGGAATGATTGACGAAATACTTCAAAAGACTCAAAAGTAGCAGGTAATGGATAAATGCTCATTCTGCGGCAGAACAAAAAAAGAAGCCAACATTCTTGTTGCAGGCCTCGAGGGACATATTTGTGATCACTGTATTGATCAGGCTCACAATATTATGATGGAAGAAGTTGGCAATAAGAAGAATGTTGCCTTCGATACAATCAATCTTCTTAAGCCGGCTGAGATCAAGAGTTTTCTCGACCAGTATGTCATCGGTCAGGAAATGGCAAAAAAGATCATCTCGGTAGCAGTTTACAACCATTATAAAAGATTGATGCAAAAGCCCGACAACGAGGATATTGAAATTGAAAAATCAAATATAATCCTCGTTGGGGAAACAGGAACCGGAAAAACACTGTTGGCACGGACAGTTGCAAAAATGCTTCATGTTCCTTTCACAATAGTCGATGCTACTGTTCTTACTGAGGCTGGTTATGTTGGCGAAGATATTGAGAGTCTGCTTACCCGATTGTTGCAAAATGCCGATTACGATGTAAAAGCTGCCGAAAAGGGTATTGTTTTTATAGATGAGATTGACAAAATAGCAAGAAAGGGCGACAATCCTTCAATAACCAGGGATGTATCAGGAGAGGGTGTTCAGCAAGGGTTGCTAAAGCTCCTGGAGGGTTCAATAGTTAATGTCCCACCACAGGGGGGACGAAAACATCCTGAACAGAAGATGATCCCTGTAGATACCAAAAACATACTGTTTATTTGCGGAGGTGCTTTTGAAGGTATAGACAAGAAGATAGCACAACGACTTAACACACAGATTGTGGGTTTCGGGGCATCCAAAGTGAGAGATAAGGTTGACAAGAATAACCTGTTACAGTATATTGCACCTCAGGACCTGAGATCATACGGACTTATACCTGAAATAATCGGAAGGCTTCCGGTACTGACTCATCTTGATCCTCTCGACAGAAAAGTACTCAGATCTATACTGACCGAACCCAAAAATGCCCTGATTAAGCAATATATCAAGCTTTTCAAAATGGACAATATAAAACTTACCTTCAGCGACAAGGCACTTGAATATATTGTAGATAAGGCTGTTGAGTTTAAACTTGGGGCGCGCGGTCTAAGGTCTATATGCGAAGCGATTATGCTTGATGCCATGTTCGAAATGCCGTCCAAAAAATCAAATGAACTTGAAATAACTCTGGAGTATGCTGCCCATAAAATGCAACGGATAAACATGAAGATTCTTAAGGCATCTTAAATATAAAAGGGACATGTCATCACATGTCCCTGTAGAAATCAGTTTTATACACTAGTTAGCCAGCCTGTGGCGGTATCGAAGAGTGATCTCTTTTGATTCATCACCCCTTGTGATTACAGCTTTGGCATCACAGTCACCCTGGCCATAATCAATCATAACCGGCTGGGCATCTCCCCTCTCTATCTTAACAACTCCGCTTACAATAAACCTGCATGCTCTTGTCCAGTGAAGAGCTGTTAATATGGAATTAGTGTACTCAATTCCTTCTATATTAACTCCAGTAGCAGTGCCGGTTACCAGACACTCATCATCCCAAATGTTTCGAGTTAACAGGCCTGCAACCCACTCTCTCTGATGGTCAACTTCACGTTCAATGATCTTTCCGTCAGGTAATGTAATCTTCCCTCCCGTCAACTTAACAGAGATTACAAGATGCTCGTGAGCATTGAATCCTGAGTTTTCAAGGACTTTGGTTCCATCTACCTTATTGCCATTTACATAATAATCTGAGAATGTTACTTTTCTCATCGACCCAATCTCCATTCTCGGGGCCGAAATCTCAATTATTATCTTACCGGATCTGACAATTGCATTCAGTCCTGTGCAGGAAGTTCCATAATCCACAGTAATAACCTTTGGCCATGGATTTGCAGTTGGCTTTGTCACAATAATAGTCGGACAGGAGTCTGCCAGGATAACTGTTCCGGCTTTTGAGTCTTCTCCTTTAGCCAGGTCTTCAGCTATCATTGTGGCATTATCAGCCGTGTTGAAGATATCTTCGAAAATAGCTTCGGTAACAGCGTCATCATCAGCAATATTAAGACTTGCTTCATCGAGAAGAGGAGTGTCTTTCTGACATGAAAATAGTGTGATCATTGTGGCAGCTGCCATCATTATTAAATAACGTGTTTTCATAAATCTGCATTTTTTGGTTATTGTTTACATCAGTTAGACTGCAATAACCTTAAAAGGTTTAAAATGAAATATAAAATAGTCTATCCCTGTAAAAAACACCTCTTTTTACACAATGTGCAGAAAGGAAGTATCTGCCTGAATAATCAGGGGAAAAAATATTTTTGACAGGTTTTCAGTGATTATCTGACCCTTTCCTCTTGTATAAAGTATAGGTATATGGAACAGGATTTAGTTCACTTATGGGGAAATCCTCCTTCTCAGTGATTTTCCAGATTCCGGGATCAATTTCGGGGAAATAAATATCTGCAGGAGCATTCAGGTGAACATGTGTTATGTAAAGCCGGTCAGCCAATGGCATGAACTGCCTGTAGATGCTTCCGCCTCCAATAATGAAGACCTCCTCATCAGGTGAACACTTACTCAGAGCATCATCAATTGAATAAGCTGTTATTGAACAATCAATGCACTCATTAGGCACATCGGTAAGAACAATGTTTTTCCTGTTTGGCAATGGTCTCTTCGGCAGTGATTCCCAGGTTTTTTTCCCCATTATTACCGTTTTGCCTGTTGTAAGGCGCTTAAAACGCTTGAGGTCCTCTGAAATGTGCCACAGAAGCTCATTGTCCTTTCCAATACCCAGGTCATCTGAAACTGCTACTATAATTGATATCATACTTTAATTATTTTCCCTTTCGCCATATGCCATCAGCCTTAAACTGATATTTCACCTTTTATATGTGGATGAGCTATATAATCCTGGAGAGTAAAATCTTCATATTTAAAGCTGAAAATATCTGTAACATCAGGATTTATTATCATTTGCGGAAGCTTGTAAGACTCCCTTGTCATCTGCAGCTTCACCTGGTCAATGTGATTGAGATATATATGAGCATCTCCCAGCGTATGAACAAAATCTCCCGGCTTAAGCCCGGTACTCCTGGCTACCATCATGGTAAGAAGGGCATAGGAAGCGATATTAAAGGGAACTCCCAGAAATATATCGGCGCTTCTCTGATATAGCTGGCATGACAGCCTTCCATCTGCAACATAAAACTGAAAAAGTAAATGACATGGCGGAAGTGCCATCTTATCAAGGTCACCTACATTCCAGGCATTTACAATGTGCCTTCGTGAGTCAGGAAATTTTTTTATCGATTCCAGGACGTTCGAAAGCTGATCTATTTTTCTTCCTCCTTCAGCAGGCCATGAGCGCCACTGGTAACCATAAACCGGTCCCAGGTTTCCATCCTGATCAGCCCATTCATCCCATATTTTGACTCCATTCTCCTTTAGATACCTTGTATTTGTATCTCCCGAAATAAACCATAATAACTCATGAATAATTGACTTAAGATGGAGCTCCTTGGTAGTCATTACCGGAAAACCCTCCTCAAGGTTGAACCTCATCTGGTATCCGAAAACGCTTATTGTTCCTGTTCCAGTTCTGTCGGTTTTTTGTGTCCCTGTAGTCAGAACGTGATCAAGCAGATTGAGATATTGCTTCATTGCTTGTACTAAATTATTGAACCGGGGTTAATATTGCAGCATATCCTCCGCCCGGAGCCAGGTGTATATTCATTTTATCACCTGCCCTCACTGTGATAATCATGTGTTTATAATCAGAAGCATAACGATCAGCATTTACTCCATCCTGGAAAATCTCCATCCTGTAGTTCCCGGCAGGAAGAAATGAGAGATCAACATTCATATCACGACTCTTCCAGTCGGTAAGTGCGCCGATAAACCACTCTTTACCTGAACGCCTGGCAAGAAGGAGGTAATCTCCGATCTTTGCATCGAGAACCTTAATATCATCCCAAACCACAGGAATCTTAACTATGAAATCTGTTGTTTCAGGCTCCCTTATATAGTTTGAAGGACTATCTGAGAGCATCTGAAGAGGGCTTTCAAAAACTATATAAAGTGCAACCTGGTGAACCCTGGTACCCTGGCTTGAGGGCCTTGTAAACAGAGGAGTAAAGTTGGCGCTGTCCATATTTACCATAGCACCCGGCGTGTAATCCATTGGCCCTGCTACCATCCGTGTAAAGGGAAGGGTAACATCATGCTCAGGAGTAATATCCCTGCTCCACTTGTTGTTTTCCATTCCTTTTACTCCTTCGCGGGTGAGTGCATTCGGCCATGTCCGTCCTATCCCATCAGGTTTAAATGCCCCATGAAAATCAATAAGCATATGATGCCTGGCTGTTTTCAGAATGGCTTCATGATAAAAGTTGACCACCTTCTGATCATCTCTTTGCATAAAGTCTACTTTAATTCCCTTCACTCCCCATTTTTCCCAAAGCGGTAATGCCTCATCTATCTTATCCCAGAGTGAATTCCATACAACCCAAAGGATTATTGCAACGTTCCTGCTTTCAGCATATCTGCACAGCTCCTCAACATTTATGTCAGACACCTCTTCCATGACATTACCTAACCTGTACCATCCTTCATCAAGTATCACATATTCAATTCCGTTAGCAGAGGCAAAATCAATATAATATTTGTATGTTGTATTATTAATCCCTGCCCTGAAATCAACTCCATAGATATTGTTTGCGTTCCACCAGTCCCATGCTACCTGACCTGGTTTAATCCAGTCCGTATCTTCAAGCTTGTTTGGCTGAGCCAGTTTAAAAACCAGTTCACTTTCCACAAGTTTGGCATCATCCGGGGCTATAACAAATACTCTCCATGGAAAAGTTCTTGTTCCCCTTGTTACTGCTATGTAATCTTCAGTGCTTGTAATGAACAGGTTGCGGTCTTCCCTGAGAGTCTCCTTTTCAGGATATTGCGGCCAAACAGCTCTGAATTTCCCATTACCTTCACCTCGCAGCCACATCCCGGGATAATCATCAATATCCGATTCGGTAATTAGTACATTTGTTCCGCTTACCTGGAAAAGGGCAGGAAGACTTGCAAGATGCTTATCGACTATTGTGTCAGCTAAAGATGGGATGAAGATTCTTTCATTATGAGACATAAAGCTCTCCTCAAGAGGATACCACGATTTAGTTCCTGAAGGGAAATTTATCTCTGATATCTCTTTAATCACTGTAATTTCTCCCTCTGACGCAGTCCTGAACCTGTATGCCACTCCATCATTGTAAGCCCTGAACTCAAGCACTGATCCTGATGAAAAAGTTATTTCAAGAAGATTATATTCACTGATAACCTCCGATCTTTTTACCGGCACCACAGGAATGATGCTCTCCTTTACTTTTTTTACCGAACCTTTTCGTACTCTGTCTTTTTCTGTGGGTATGATCCCGGTTGTAAGCTCCATGGCAACAATGGGAGAATTTATTAACTCTTTCCCGTCATATGTTACATTCCATTTCACCTGTTTTTCTTTTACTACCACCACTTTGATCCTTCCATCAGGTGAGGTTACTTTATAATCTTTAGCCATGCCGCCAAGCGTTACGCACAATAGCAGTACAGGCAGAATAATTTTCTTATACATCTCTATTTTTTTGATTTTTCAAAATGAATATAAAGCACAGAACTAGCCTTTTTTTCTCTTTCTCTTTTCAATCTCATCCCTTATTGCAGCAGCTTTTTCATAATCTTCGGTTTTAACAGACTCATCAATCATTTTATAAAGCTCTTCATCCGAAAGCGAGTCATATTTTGAAGATTCCGGATCAAGAATACTATCAACCTGACTATTGGCAGAGCTCTCAGAAGCTTCCGGATTGACTGTAATGCCTGCTTTATTAAGTATTTCTTCAGTTATATAAATTGGGCATCCGAAGCGTAAGGCCAGAGCAACAGCATCTGATGTCCTGCTATCTATAGAAATCTCTTTTTCACCGTTATTACAGATAAGCCTGGAAAAGAAGACGCCCTCTTCCAATTTGTATATGAATACTTCCATAACCGAGATACCAAACTCCTCAGCAAACATCATGAAAAGATCATGAGTCAGCGGACGGGGTGGATTGAGATTTTCTAGCTTTATAACAATGGCTTGTGCTTCGAATCCTCCAATTATGATCGGAATCCTTCTGTCACCATTCTCCTCGGTCAGGATCAGGGCATAGGCACCTGATTGCGTCTGACTATAGGAGATCCCCATCACCTTAATTTTAACTCTTTCCATATCAATTATTTATGCACCAATCATTTACAAGGCGGGCTATTTCAGACAAATATAAAGATAATAGAAGTAACACTTGGTTTAACATTATTCTTTTTTATTAACACAGAATAAATGAGTGAATATCACATCAACATATCCATTGAAAAAATAAGCTCACTGACTTGGAAATTGGTTATTTTGTGTATCTTTGCAGTCCAAATTTGAATAAATCCGTCCGGGGCAGATGAAGTTATACAGCAAAATGATGTATACGCCTCACGGAGTAACGTAAAAACAATAAGAAATGTACGCAATCGTAGAAATTGCAGGTCAGCAGTTTAAAGTTGAAGAAGGCAGGAAGATTTATGTTCACCGCCTTGAAGCAGAAGAAGGTTCAAATGTTGAATTTGACAAGGTTCTCCTGGTTGATGATAATGGTAAGATTACAGTTGGAGAACCAGTTGTAACTGATTATGTTGTTGATGGTCACATTCTTGAGCACATGAGAGCTGATAAAGTGATTATTTTTAAGAAAAAAAGGAAAAAAGGCTACAGGATTAAGAACGGTCATCGTCAGAATCTTTCTCATATTGAAATAGTTAGCATAGGTCCTAAGGGTACTCCCAAGAAGGCTGTCAAAAAAGCCGAGCCCAAAGTAAAAGATGCAACAGTTGTTGAGGAGAAAAAAGCTCCTGCAAAGAAAGCAGCTGCAAAGAAGGAAGAGGCTCCTGCAAAAAAACCGGCAGTAAAAAAGACTGCAGAGAAAAAGGCAGCAACTAAAAAACCAGCTGCAAAGAAACCGGCAAAAAGCAAAAAATAGTAAACAGAAATAATTTAAGTCTTTAAAAATATAGAATTATGGCACATAAGAAAGGGGCAGGCAGCTCACGTAACGGACGCGACTCACAAAGCAAAAGGCTTGGAGTTAAGCTTTTCGGAGGCCAGACAGCTAAAGCAGGCAATATCATTGTACGCCAGAGGGGAACAAAACATAATCCCGGACTGAATGTTGGCCTTGGCAAGGATCATACTCTTTTTGCACTCATCGATGGAGAGATTGAGTTCAGTAGAAAAAAAGACAATAAGACCTACGTATCGGTAAAACCGGTAACTGAATAGCTTAATACTTACTAAGGTACTGACTCCCGAAATTCTTTTCTGCTCAGGAAAGCATTATCGGGAGTTTTTCATAATTTTGCGACAGGCTTTGAAAAGCCTGTATTTTTTTTAATATATACCCTGCCATGTTAACAACTAATCAGATCCGCGAAAACAGCGATTCCATCATTCAAAGGCTGAAGGTAAAGAATTTTAAAGCTGATGAGATAGTAGCCAGAATCATTAGTCTCGACACTTCACGTCGTGAAATACAGGCGAAAACCGATTCAATGCAGAATGAGATGAACAGGCTCTCAAAAGAGATCGGATCGCTGATGAAGGAAGGTAAAAAAGAAGAGGCAGAGGCAGCAAAACAGAAAACTTATGCCCTCAAGGAAGAGATAAAGAACCTTTCCGATAAGATAATTCCTGTTGAAAATGATCTTAAGAATGAAATTATCAAGCTTCCAAACCTGCCTCATGAATCAGTTGTTCCTGGCAAAAGTGCTGATGACAATGTTATTGTAAGGCAAGGCGGTAAAATGCCCGGGATATCGGATAAAGCACTTCCTCACTGGGAGCTGATTAAAAACTACGATATAATTGATTTCGAACTTGGTATAAAACTTACAGGTGCTGGTTTCCCAGTCTACCTTGGCAAGGGAGCCAGGCTTCAGAGAGCTCTCATCAGCTTCTTCCTCGATGAAGGTATAAAAGCAGGCTACAGAGAGGTGATGCCTCCTATCATGGTAAATGAGGATTCAGGTTTCGGAACCGGACAGCTGCCTGACAAGGAAGGACAGATGTATCATGTAACAATTGATAATTTCTATCTTATCCCTACTGCAGAGGTCCCCGTCACAAATATATACAGGGATGAAATACTTTCTGCTGAGGCTCTACCGATTAGGAACATAGCCTATACTCCATGTTTCCGAAGGGAGGCAGGCTCATGGGGAGCTCATGTAAGAGGTCTGAACAGGCTTCATCAGTTCGATAAGGTTGAGATTGTCCAGATAGCCCACCCTGACCATTCCTATGAATCACTTGAGGATATGGTCAAACATGTTGAGAGTCTTGTTGAACAGCTTGATCTGCCTTACCGTATTATAAGGCTTTGCGGAGGCGATATGTCATTCACATCGGCTCTTACCTACGATTTCGAGGTATGGTCAGCAGCACAGAAACGATGGCTCGAGGTAAGTTCTGTTTCAAATTTCGAATCATTCCAGGCTAACAGGCTTAAATGCAGGTTTAAAGAGAAAGGTGACAAGCAGACCAGGCTGGTTCACACTCTGAACGGCAGTGCACTGGCTTTGCCAAGGATTGTTGCAGCTATTCTTGAAAATAACCAGACAGAAGAAGGTATCAAAGTGCCAAAAGTGCTGATACCGTACACAGGTTTTGACATCATAAACTAGATACAGGTTTCCCTCCTTGCCTGCTGAAGCGGGATCAATCCGAATGAATAGAACCAGATTATCATATATCTATGCCGGGCTGGCTGTTTTTTTCTGGGCAACAGTACCTACAGCATTTAAGATAAGCCTTGGAGAACTTGGTATTCTGCCAATGCTCACCATTGCATCCCTAACTTCAACAATAGCACTTCTTAGCATTGTTATGGCTCAAAAAAAGATCACATTGTTGAGATCTGCAACCAACAGAGAGCTACTGAATTCAGCTTTACTGGGTTTTATCAATCCGTTTGTTTATTACCTCATACTTCTGAAAGCATATTCTCTGCTTCCGGGACAGGTGGCCCAGCCACTTAATATGATCTGGCCAATAATACTGGTATTTCTCTCAGTCCCTCTTCTTCATCAGAAAATAGAAAAAAAGAGCTTTGCTGCACTTTTTATCAGTTTTGCAGGGGTTTATGTTATCTCTTCCCAGGGAAGATTATTCCAGACCGGGAATGCAAATCTGACAGGAGTCCTCCTAGCTTCAGGAAGCTCTGTTCTCTGGGCATTCTATTTTATCCTTAATGTAATGGATCGAAGGGAAGAAGCTGTCAAACTTCTCCTGAATTTCATTTTTGGCACCATTTATCTTCTTGTTGCAATGGCGGTTACCGGGCAATGGCAGGCAGATTTAAGTGTGAAGGGAGCGATCGCTTCGGTTTATACAGGCATTTTTGAGATGGGGATCACATTCTTTTTCTGGCTGAAAGCATTGCAGATGGCTCCTACAACCGACAAAGTGAGCAACATGGTATACCTTGCTCCTTTCTTCTCTCTTATCTTCCTGCATTTCATTATTCATGAACCTGTCTACTATACGACACCTTTAGGCCTTTTATTGATTATTTCAGGAATTTTTGTTCAGAACCATAAAACAAAGGCGGCCCATTAATCGTTATATTTACAGCTGATAAAAAATTTATCCAAGTTAGATCTGAAATGAATAAGGTTAGTATACTTCTGTTGGCTTTTATCCTCTCTTTCCTTTCATCCTGCAAGAAAGAGGACCCGGAACCTGTTGCAAATCCTACTGCTGATGAGATAGCCAGGGATGATTTCTATAATATAATGAAATCATACTATCTGTGGGACAAGCTTATGCCTGTTGTAGTAAAAGAGGATTATTCCGGTCCGAGAGAACTCCTTGAAGCTATGAGGTACAAAGAGCTTGACAGGTGGAGCTATATTCAGGATTACGATGATTATCTCAACCAAAGCCAGGCTATTTTTGTAGGACATGGGATCAGACTTGGACTAGACGAAAACAACAAAATGCGTATTGCGCAGATTTACAATAACTCTCCTATGTATGCACTGGGCGTAAGGAGGGGATGGATCATTAAAAAGCTCAATGATACTGACCTTGCACCAATATTTATTGCAGGCGACGGAGAGGCTTATTATAACCTCATCGGACCCTCTACAGCCGGTGTTACAAACAAATTCCTCTTTGAGACACCTGAAGGGAAAGATTCTACAATAACTACAACCAAAACTACATTCACTCTTAATACAGTTCTGGATTACGACACTCTCCATCTTAAGACCGGAATTACCGGACATCTTGTTTTTGAACAGTTTATCGAGCCTTCAAATGCCGAACTTGAAAAAGCATTTGCCTTTTTCAAAGGAAACAATATCAATAATATTATTATTGATCTCAGGTACAATGGAGGAGGTGATCTGACAGTACTTCAGAATCTGGCAGCTTATATCGGCGGCTCATCAAAATTTGGGAAACCATTTCTTACCCTGACACATAATGAACAGCAGACCTCTAGAAATAAAACATATAATTTTGGAACAGTTGCATCTCCGGTTTCTGTAGGAAAGATGATTGTAATAACAACCCGGTCAACAGGTTCGGCAAGCGAGGATCTTATAAACGGATTAAAGCCATTTATGGAAATTAAAACAGTCGGAGACACAACAAACGGGAAACCTGTAGGGATGTATGGATTCAAGCACAGCACTCTTTATATGTTCTGGCCAATCTCTTTTGCACTTCTTAATACTGCCGGAGAAGGAGATTTTTATGATGGTTTCTTCCCCGAAAAATATGTTCCGGATGATATAACTCATGACTGGGGCGACAGGGATGAATCATGCCTTAAAGAGGCAATATACATGATGGAAAATGGTACAGTCTCAGCCAAGAGTACCTATAACTACAGGCGTTCAGTTCAGTTATCTGAAAGTCCTGAAAGACAGAATAATGCCTATTTTATTGAAAACAGATAAATATCTTACTTACCGTTGAAGGCACAACCTAAAGAACGGATAATACTGGGAATCGACCCCGGAACCAACATAACCGGATATGGTGTTATTAAAACATCAGGGACTACTCCGGAACTAATAGCAATAGGATCAATTGACCTGTCAAAATATGATGATCATTATGCGAAGCTTAAACACATCTTTGACAGGACTATAGGAATTATTGATGAGTATCACCCTGATGAACTGGCAATAGAAGCACCCTTCTTTGGAAAGAATGTGCAATCAATGTTAAAGCTAGGCAGGGCACAAGGTGCTGCAATAGCTGCTGCACTCTCCCGATCACTTCCAATTTTTGAGTATGCCCCCAGAAAGATTAAAATGTCAATTACAGGAGAGGGTGCTGCATCAAAGGAACAGGTAGCTGCAATGCTTACCAATATTCTGAAGTTTAAACTCGGTGATACCAAACTTGATGCCACCGACGGACTCGCAGCCGCACTTTGTCATTTCTACCAGACAAACAATCCGGTACTGGAAAAGAGCTACAACAGCTGGAAGGATTTCATGAATAAGAATCCCAGAAGAATTAAAAAAACCTGACTCCTATGCCGGAGCATAGGCAATAGCTGCAACACTAACCTTCACTCCTTCTACCTTAAGAACAGCATTTACACATGATTCAATTGTTGACCCTGTGGTTATTACATCATCAACCATCAGGATATGCCTGCCCTCTATGGATTTGGGATCAGCAACTTCAAAGATACCTTCAACATTCACCCACCTGTCATACCTTGACCGTTTAGTCTGGGTTGATGATGCAACAGATCTTACAACTGCGGTATTTTTTACCTTCAGACCGGTCACCTGTGAAAGGCCCTCAGCAATGAGCTCACTCTGATTAAATCCCCTGCTACGTTTCTTTGAAGTATGAAGAGGTACAGGCACAATAATATCGATCGAATCGGTAAACGCTGAGCTTCCAAGTGACAACCCATAAATCCGTCCCAGTACAATCCCTATCTCCTCTATTCCCTTATATTTCATATTATGAATAAGGTTCCTGATCCTGCTCCCTTTATTATAATATGAAAATGCTGCCGCTGACTGAATATGACACCTTCCCCAGAACAGCTGCTCCACAGGATTTCCCTTTTGTTTATGATAATTAGTTCTGGGGATAAGCACAAGGCATTCAGTGCATATGATATTCTCATTCCTGAGCAGGTGATTACCGCAGCCATAGCATATACGCGGAAAAAGAAGACTCAGGAAGTCATCCCACAGATCATAAAACCATTTCATACAGCGAGAACAATAACTTTATAAAGTTAAGAAATTTAACCTCAACCATTGCTCCCGGAGTATCGGATATTTAATAAAATGACAGGATTTAATATACTAAATCATACAAGGACCATGAAGTAATTTAAAGTACCATATTCTTCATGATATTGCCGGCGATCTCTCTGAATTCCTCCGGTGTAAATTTAAGCTTAGGGTTTCTGAAATTCACATCCTCCATACTATCCATTGGTACCAGGTGTATATGAGCATGAGGCACCTCAAGGCCAAGGACAGCAACACCGATCCTGTTGCATGGGTATGCCTTTTTTATTGCAGCTGCAACTTTTTTTGAAAATACCATCATTCCGGTCAATTCATTATCGTCAAGATCAAAAAGATAATCGGTCTCCTTCCTGGGAACCACAAGTGTATGTCCTGCTTTCAACGGGTTTATATCAAGGAAAGCAAAATAACGTTCATCCTCTGCCACTTTATAGCATGGGATTTCTCCATTGATAATGCGTGTGAATATTGTAGCCATTTCCCCTACATTGAAATTTCTATAATCTCGAATGAAATAACTCCTGAAGGTACTTTGATCTGTACATTATCTCCTTTCTTTTTGCCAATGAGTCCCTGGGCTATAGGAGAACTGACAGCTATCTTTCCTTCCTTGAAATTAGCTTCACTTTCAGGAACCAGCTGATATTCCATAACACTGTTATTTGACTTATTCCTGATCTTCACCCTATTCAGAATCCTAACAGTCGATGTATCGATTTTTGATTCATCAATAATTCTTGACCTTGCAACAATGTCCTCAAGCTTGTTGATTTTCATTTCAAGCATTCCCTGAGCTTCCTTTGCTGCAGCATATTCTGCATTCTCCGATAGATCGCCTTTATCCCTGGCATCAGCAATCTGCCTTGAGATCATTGGTCTTTCGACACCTCTCAGATGCTCAAGTTCTTCTTTGAGCTTCTGAAGACCTTCCTCTGTCACATAAATTACCTCTGACATTTTTCCTCTGTTATATTTAAAAAACAAGAAGAATTCCGGCTTTTGCCGGAACTCTTCACAACAAATATATATAATTAAAATATAAAATCAAATAAAAATACTGTGATAAAGTGTTCTACAGATGATTATAACACCTGATTACTGTCACTTGTACTTTTTTGCCCCTCTTTTGGTCCTCGATTTCTTATTCTTTCGTTTAGCTTTATCCCGTGCTGCGGCATCCTTCTTATTCTGTTTCATACGTGCCTGAACCTCAGGAGACTGTATCTCATATGTCTTTTTCTGTGTTGCTTTGCTCCCATCTTTAATGGCTTTTTTCTTTTTCTTCTCTTTTGCATCTGCTTTTTTCTGGGCCTTTTTTGCCTTTCTTTGCGGCAATATTCCCATTTCGGCGGAAATTACTCCTGGCGGAACTGCGGAACCAATTCCTGTAGCCAGCGAAAAAACCAGTGTAATGATGAGGAAGTTTCTGAAAGCTAAATGTCTCATTTAATGATCATAAAATAAATAACCTATATCACCGTTTGATTTAACAGCCCAATTACTAATTTAGTGCCGTTAATAAAATCGTCGTGATATCATTCTCAAAAATAACTTTTTTTTTATTTGCATTGTTATTTAGTGTCTCATTATGTTCCTGTAAAAGGAGCAAAAACGATGTAATACCTGATGTATATGTTGATTTTACAATTGACCTTGCTGATCCTGAATTTGTTAACCTCACTGCAATTGGAGGTACTGTAACCGTTGATGAACGTACCAATAATTTCGGAATCAGGGCAGCAGGTTTCTCAGGTAACGGTATTATAATTCATGCCGGAGTTGATGAGTTCTATGCCTACGACAGGACATGTCCTCATGATTATACCGAAAATGTATCTGCTATAAGAATAAATATTGATGCGACCAATTCTCTATATGCCATTTGTCCTGAATGCAAAACAAAATATGGATTGCCTGTAAATGGAACTCCCGTTGAAGGTATAGGAAGATACCCTCTTAAAAACTACAAGACAAGCTTCGACGGACGAAGGTTACGAGTGTGGAATAATTATTAATTAAAAGAGGCCGGCAATTCTGCCAGCCTCAAATCATTTATAATGATATAATTAATACCTGTAATGATCGGGTTTAAATGGACCTGCAGCGGGTACTCCTATATAATCAGCCTGCTCCCTGGTAAGTTTTGTCAGTCTGACGCCAAGCTGATCAAGATGCAGACGGGCAACCTCTTCATCAAGATCTTTTGAAAGTCTGTAAACTCCAATCTTGTAGTTCTTCTGCCAGAGGTCAAGCTGGGCAAGTGTCTGGTTGCTGAATGAATTGCTCATTACAAACGAAGGGTGTCCGGTGGCACAACCAAGATTAACAAGTCTTCCTTCTGCAAGCATAAATATAGCATGTCCATCAGGAAAAAGATATTTATCAACCTGGGGCTTGATGTTTATCTTCTCCACTCCTTTCATTTCATTAAGCTTATCCACCTGTATCTCGTTGTCAAAGTGACCAATATTACAAACAATAGACTGATCTTTCATCAAGTCCATATGCTCAGTGGTAATAACATCCCTGTTGCCTGTTGCTGTAACATAAATATTTCCCTCTTTAAGGCTTTCTTCAACCGTTTTGACTTCATACCCTTCCATTGAGGCCTGAAGTGCACATATAGGATCGATCTCAGTTACTATTACCCTTGCGCCATATGACTTCATTGATCTGGCACAACCTTTACCTACATCACCATAGCCACAAACAACAACAACCTTCCCTGCTATCATAACATCTGTTGCCCTTTTTATTCCATCAGCAAGTGATTCGCGGCAACCATAAAGGTTATCGAATTTTGATTTTGTAACAGAATCATTAACATTAATTGCAGGTACAAGCAGTTCTCCGTTTTCCATCATCTGATACAGGCGGTGGACACCTGTTGTTGTCTCCTCGGAGATACCTTTCAGATCTTTAACAGCACGATCCCATTTCCCGGGTTCCTTTACAAGAAGCTCTTTGAGTGTTGCAAGAATGATTCCCTCTTCTCTCGATTCAGGTTTTTTATTAAGTATTTCAGGATTTTTTTCAGCTTTATAGCCAAGATGAACCATAAGTGAGGCATCTCCTCCGTCATCAACAATCAGGTTTGGACCTTTACGCTCAGGAAATGAGAGAGCCTGTGCTGTGCACCACCAGTACTCTTCAAGTGTTTCACCTTTCCATGCAAATACAGGGATGCCTGCAGCTGCAATAGCAGCGGCCGCATGATCCTGTGTCGAAAATATATTGCAGCTGGCCCACCGTACATCTGCACCAAGTTCTACAAGTGTTTCAATAAGAACTGCTGTCTGAACGGTCATATGTAAAGAACCGGTGATCCTTGCACCTCTGAGCGGTTTTTCAGCAGAATATTTCTTCCTGATGGCCAGCAAACCGGGCATCTCTTTCTCTGCTATCTCGATTTCTTTTCGTCCAAATTCCGCAAGCGACATGTCCTTGACCTTGTGCTGTAATGTATCAACTGTTATATTCATATTAAATAAAATTAAGTTTGCAAAGATAATAAAATATGATGTTATCAGGAAAATAGTTCAAGAGTATCTGCTTTGTCTTTTTGCATCTGGTCTGCAAGCTGTTCGATACTATCAAATTTCCTCTCATCCCTTAACCTTTTTCTGAATATTACTGTAATAGCGGATCCGTAAATATCACTCTCGAAATTCAGAATATTAACTTCAACACTTCGCTCTCCATTATTGCTGTCTATTGTTGGATTAGTACCAATACTGAGCATCCCGGGGAATGATGATTTTTCAAGCAATGCTTCAACAGCATAAACACCATTCGCCGGTATCAGTTTATGTGCTTCCGGAAGAATATTTGCAGTAGGAAATCCAATTGAACGCCCTATCTTCTTACCCTCAACAATGATGCCCGACAGGAAATAATTGTATCCCAACAGTTTATTGGCATCATCCAGACGTCCTTCGAGTAATGCCTCCCTTACTGAGGTTGAGCTGATTGTAACATTATCATACTCCAGTCCCTGTACCTGTTCAACCTTGAAGTCAGAAAGTCCCGAACACTTTCTTATTGTCTCAAAATCACCTTCCCCGCTTTTCCCGAAATGATGATCGTAACCTACAATAATAAGCCTTGTCCCTATCTTCCCCACAAGGATGTCCCTCACAAAGTCACAGGCAGGGATCATACTGAATTCGTTGTTGAAATCCATTATAATCAGATGATCAATTCCCTCCTTTTCAAGCATCCCTGACTTCTCATCCAGGGTTGTAAGAAAAGTCAGATTATGATCATCCTTTTCAAGAACCATCCTGGGATGAGGAGATAAAGTGATTACCACAGATTCTCCCCCGCTATCCTTTGCCATTCTCACAAGATGATTGAGAAGCATTTTGTGCCCGCGGTGAACACCATCAAAAATACCAAGCGTTACAACCGGTGCCTTAATATTCAAATCTTCGTATCCCTTATGAATGATCATAACATCTATTGTGGTTGCAAAATTAGCAAAGCCTGCTTAATGCAGTAACAAAATGATTTTGTTTTTGTACTTTTATATTAATTATTCCTTTTATTGAAATAACATGAAGTCTGGAAGTTTTTATAATTCCGACCCCTGGTTAAAGCCATTCACAGGTATTATAAATACTCGGATAAACAAGTGTGTTTCAAAAGAAAGGAAGCTTTCAGGAAATAGTACTCTTTGCGATTTTGCGCTGGGTCATTTTTATTATGGCCTGCACACGACAAAAAACGGCTGGGTTTTCAGGGAATGGGCTCCAAATGCCACTCAGATCTTTCTGACCGGAACTTTCAATGGCTGGCAGGAGAAGCAGGAATACTCCCTGACAAGACTTAATAGTCATGGAGACTGGGAAATACAGCTGACCCCGGGAGCGCTCAAACATGAAGATCTCTATAAGCTGTCAGTTTACTGGGATGGGGGAAAAGGCGAAAGAATACCTTCATATGCTACCAGGGTAATACAGGATGATATTACTAAAATATTCAGCGCCCAGGTCTGGAGTCCGGCTAATAAGCACAGGTGGAAGGTAAAAGAATTTAAGCCAGCCGACACAGCTCTGATGATATATGAAGCTCACATTGGGATGGCATCACATTTAGAGAAAGTCGGGACTTACCATGAATTCACTGCTGATGTATTGCCTATTATCAAAAAGGCAGGTTATAATACAATCCAGTTGATGGCCATCCAGGAGCATCCTTTCTATGGTTCATTCGGCTACCATGTTTCAAACTTCTTCGCAGCCTCTTCACGTTTCGGAACACCTGAAGAACTTAAAGAACTGATTGATAAGGCCCATCAGGAAGGTATTGCCGTCATAATGGATCTGGTTCATTCCCATTCGGTAAAAAATGTGATGGAAGGCCTTGCACTTTTTGACGGACAACCAGGTCAATACTTCCACACCAATGACAGAAGATTACACAGGGCATGGGATTCATTATGCTTTGACTATGGAAAGGACAGTGTGATACATTTTCTCCTTTCTAACTGCAGATACTGGCTTGAAGAGTATAAGTTTGACGGATTCAGATTTGACGGTATCACTAGTATGATCTACTATGACCATGGCCTTGAAAAAAACTTCACCACGTATAATGAATATTTTGACGGAAACCAGGATGAAGATGCACTCGTATATCTCTTCCTTGCCAACTGGCTTATCCATCAGTTTAAACCCTCAGCCATTACAGTAGCAGAGGAGATGAGCGGAATGCCGGGAATTGCCGCAGAAAATGACAGAAAAGGGTATGGATTTGATTTCAGGCTTTCCATGGGGGTACCTGACTTCTGGATCAAGCTTGTGAAGGAGACTCCTGATGAACACTGGGATATGGGAAAGCTCATGTACGAACTTACAACTCATCGACCTGAAGAGAAAATAATCTCATACTGTGAGTCGCACGACCAGGCTCTTGTGGGAGATAAGACCCTGATATTCAGGATGCTTGACTCGGAGATGTATAGTGGTATGAATAATGAATCCCACAGCTTTCCTATGGACCGAGGTATAGCTCTGCACAAGATGATAAGGCTGATTACATTCAGTACTTCGGCTGGCGGCTATCTTAATTTTATGGGTAATGAATTCGGGCATCCTGAATGGATTGATTTCCCGAGAGAAGGGAACAACTGGAGCTATAAATATGCCCGAAGACAATGGCATTTAGCTGAAAACAAGGATCTTAAATACCATTACCTGTCACTTTTCGACAGGATGATGATAAAGCTGCACAATGATTTCAGAATGCTCGACAACCTGTATGTTACTAGAATTTATGAAAACACATACGACAAAGTAATTGCATATATGAGGGGCGATTTCCTGTTTGTATATAATTTCCACCCGGTAAATTCATTTACTGAATATGGAATACCGGTGCAGGGCAAATTCAAAATTGTGCTCGATACTGATGATGCATTACTTGGAGGATACGACAGGATAGACAAAACTGCAGTTTATCTTTCTATCAAAAAAGCAGAAAGGAACATTGTTAATGCTCCTATCTACCTCTACCTCTACCTGCCATCCAGGACAGCCCTGGTATTCAGGAAGGAGGCAATAAAAAAGGCAACCGATATTTTTTAGTCTATCCAGCGCAGCAGGTAGAAATCCTGCCTGTGCGGCAGATCTGCATGCTTTGGATAGATTCTTATCCCGTAATAAAATGATCCAGCTCTTTCCGGCACGAGAGTAGCCCTGTAAAGGCATTTCCCCGCTTTGCAGCTTACCAGCTTGAACTCTTCCCTGTCAACATATTTGTAATCGCCGTTTTTACCCAGCCTGGTTATGATGAATTCCACTCCTACATTCTCTTTTGGAATATGCTTGACATGGAGAGCAATCTCGGCTCTATAGTCGTGACCCGATTTATAGATATTATCTTCAGTCTTATCAAAACTATAGTTAATAACCTCAATATTATCCCATTCTTCCCTCATGGCATTCTTCCATGTGGCAATTTCCTTGGCTTTTTCAAAATCATTATTTTTCAAATATATATTTCGGGTTGCCAGCTTTGAATAGAATTTCTCATAATAGTCATCTATCATTCTCTTCATTGTAAATTCAGGAGCAATTTTGACCATGGTATTCTTCACATGGCTGACCCATTCTACCGGCACACCCTGATCATTGAATGAGTAATAAGCAGGTATTATTTCGTACTCAAGCATGTTATAAATAGTCTCAGCATCAACATCATCCTGCAGATCCTGGTTCTCAAAGATTCTCTTTTCAGGCAGAGCCCAGCCTGCGAAAGCACGATAACCTTCAACCCACCACCCGTCAAGAACACTAAAGTGTAAAGTCCCATTCATGACACCCTTCTCCCCGCTGGTTCCTGAAGCCTCAAGCGGTCTTGTCGGCGTATTCATCCAAATGTCAACTCCCCTTACCAGGTGCTTTGCAAGTTCAATATCATAATTCTCAATAAAAATCACTTTCCCTGCAAAACGCGGTATCTGTGATATCTCGAAGATCCTTTTGATGAGGTCCTGACCACCACCATCATGAGGATGAGCCTTGCCGGCATAAATAAACTGAACAGGTTTATCGGGATTATTAACAATCCTGTCGAGTCGATCGAGGTCACGGAAAAGAAGTGAGGCTCTCTTATAAGTTGCAAAACGACGTGCAAATCCTATTGTCAGGGCTTTCTCATCAAGATGTGTACTGATATTAAGAAGTGTACGCGGGCTGACATGTTTATCCATCATGTCACTCTGCAATCTCTTTCTGATATTTGCGAAAAGGTTCTTTTTAAGACCGCTTTTTATATCATAAATCCTTTTATCATCAATTGAGTATAGTTTCTCCCAGACACTTCTGTCCGCCTGGTTAAAATCGACACTCCCTGATAGCTCCCTATAGATCTCCCTCCACTCAGGGGCAGTCCATGTAGGATGATGCACTCCATTTGTAACATGCCCTATAAACAGCTCCTCTTTAAGGTATCCGGGCCACAGCTTATTGAACATTCCCCGGCTGACTTTACCATGGAGCTTGCTTACTCCGTTAACCTCCTGAGACATCCTGGTAGCCAGGTATGACATGTTGAATTTCCTGTTGTTGTCACTTTCGCATTGACCGAGTGCCATCAGCTCATTCCAGGATATGTTAAGCCGCGTGTGATAATGTGATATATACTTACGGAGAAGATCTTCTTCAAAAGCATCATGTCCTGCCGGAACCGGTGTATGTGTTGTAAACAGGGTTGATGATCTTACAACTTCGAGGGCCTGTGCAAATGTCAGATGATGGTCATTGATAAGTTCCCTGAGACGCTCAAGACTGATAAATGCTGAATGCCCTTCATTGCTGTGATAAAGATCTGTTTTAATACCCATCGCTTCAAGGACACGCATACCTCCAATACCTAGCACAAGCTCCTGTCTCAACCTGTTTTCATTATCACCTCCATAGAGATGGTGAGTAACATAACGGTCTTCGGGATTGTTTTCATCACAATCGGAATCTAGCAAGATAAGACGAACCTTTCCTATATTGGCTTGCCAGACACGTATCTTCACCATACGTCCGGGCCAGGCAAGTGTGACACTGAGATGATCGCCATTGCTATCCTTAACAGGGTGAATGGGAAGACGGGAAAAATCTTCTGATTCATATAATGCAAACTGTTCACCTTTGGGTCCGATCTTCTGTTTAAAATATCCAAACCGGTAAAGTAGTCCAATACCTGTAATATTAAAATTCGAGTCACTGGCTTCCTTAAGGTAATCACCTGCAAGAATACCCAGGCCACCGGAGTATATCTTCAGACACTGATGTATACCGAATTCCATTGAAAAATATGCTACTGAAGGATCGGTGGTATTGACAGGCCTGTTCATATAGGCAATGAATTTATCTTCAATAACCTTCAGCTCTGAAAGAAACTGCTCATCATCCTCTAAAACAAGCAGACGCTTGTAGTCAATTTTCTCAATAAGCATCTTCGGATTATGGTTTACCTCATCCCACAGGGATGGGTCGAGGCTTCTCAATAAGCCTTCAGCATCAGAGTTCCACGACCACCAGAGGTTATTAGCAAGGGTTTTAAGGAATCCGAGTTTCCCGGGGACAGCACTCTGTACATAAATATCCTTCCAGACAGGAACCTGGTGAGGCTTACGTATTACAAGGTCAGGTGCTTCTACAAACCTTGCGAATTCGCGAGGTTCTCCATCACGTCTGTCGGCACTTTTTTCAAGAGCTAATTCGTATGCTTTAAAGTAATGCTCCACGAGTGTATCCCACATCGCTATCCGCGATATCTCATGAGCCTTTTTTCGTGCCTCTGAAACTTCATCTTCCTTAAGTCCAATGAATTGATCAATGAATTTTTGAATCTCATGGATAACTTTTTTCTCATTCTCATCATTTCTTTCAATAACACGTATTCCGTTACCTGGCTCCTTGAAATAGGTTTGCACCCATAGGCCAAACCCTGACAGTGAAGTTGTTACTGTAGGAATAGAGAACATCAGGCTCTCAAGCGGGGTGTAACCCCATGGTTCATAATATGATGGAAAAACAGAAAGATCAAATCCAATCAACAGGTCGAAGTATGGAATATTAAAAATCCCATCATTGCCATTCAGATATGAAGGAACAAATATCAGCTTCACCTGTGATTTCTCATCATTATCCAATCCATTTGATATAAGCCTGGTAAGAACAGGATCGCTGGAAGGATAATGGAGGCTGTGGCTGAGATATTTATCCCATCCCGTTGATTTTGCACCATGGTAAAGGATATCAACAATATCCTGACGAGGCCCCTTATGATAGGCTGGCATTAAAAGAAATGCGACACACTCTTTATTAAGATTATCTTCCTTCTTAAGTTCTCCAAGTGAATCAATGAAAATATCAACTCCTTTGTTCCTGAATTCGTAACGACCACTGTTAACAATCAAAACACAATCCTGTGACAGTGAGTAGCCAAGAATAGCTTCTGCAACACTGATAAGCTTTTTGCGGGCAATATTTCTCTTTTCATCGAATTCTACCGGTCCGGGCACAAATGAATCTTCAAAACCATTAGGTGTTACAATATCAATTGGTTTCCCGAGAAAATGGCTGCATTCCCTTCCTGTTATTTCACTTACCGAAGTAAATACATCAGCTTCAGCTGCAGTAATCTTCTCAAGCGATTGTTTCGCAACAACATTAAACTCCTTTGAAATCTGTATCGGGTTGTATGTTTCCATCTTTCCGTAAAGAGGACGGTTATTACCTGCGATACACCTTCCCAGTACTGTTGCATGTGTGGTGAATGATGTTGATATCCAGGGTGCGTTTTTCTTTAGGTATAGAACTCCGGCACCTGTCATCCACTCATGAAACTGTGCTACAATCAGATGCTGGTCAAGATAAAAAGAAGAGTAACTTTCGATCACCTTACCTGCTGCAAAACCAAAAAGAGCCGGTTCTACATAATCCCACTGACCTGATATACTGTCAAGCTTAAAAGCTTCCCAGAATGCGGCAAATATTTCATTTTGCTGGCCAAAATATGGAGTAAAATCCAACAATATAACAATAGGTCTGCCGGCAATGTTCCATCGGCCGATCTTTACTCTGAGACCTTCAGAGGCAGCCTTTTGTTTCCAGTCAGAGAAGAGTGAATCATCCGGAATAAATTCAGGATTGGTATCAACTTCCCTCCATACATCAGGCCCGATCAGTATAAAATTATCTCCCAACTCTTCAACAATATTGAGAGCTTTTGTCGAAACAACAGTATGTATCCCCCCAACTTTATTACAAACCTCCCAGCTGGTCTCAAATAGAAAATCAACTTTCATTTTATTGGCAATTTATTTTATGTAATTTATTCAGATTTTTTTCTTCCCCTTGTTTTAGTGGAATTTGGAACGGGTTTTTCTGCTGCAGATCTCTTTTTATCTGAAGTTACCTTAGTCCCTGCACTCTTTTTTTTCTCCACGGAGGATTTTGCCCTGGTGGTTTTGACTGTCTTCTTAACCACGGACTTGTTTAATACCTCATCTTTCTTGCTCTTGGCTGCCGAAGCACTTTTAACAGCAGGCCTTTTCACACTTTTTTTCTCAGGTTTCTTTTCAGTTTTTTCCCATTCAATTATTATCTCATCTGCCTTTGATAGCTTTCTGGCAGAAGATTTTTCAGCCGTAGCTGTTTTTGCAAGTTTTTTCTTCAGTCGGATAATTTCCCCGGTTTGTTTTTCAATGATCATCTCCTTCTCTATAACCTGATTGCCAAGTTTATATATCTGATCCTGTTCAGCAGTGTCAGGGAATGATCTGTTGAGACGTATCTCAAAGTCATTCAGAACATTCATGTAATTCATGAAAGCATCATAAGGGCTTTCATATGGATTGAAATAAGCATGTACGGCACCGTCGGAGAAGAATTTGGTTGCCATATAATAGAAGTGATCGCTCGATTGCAGATATTCCCAGTCTTTTTTGAGCTCATTATCATCACATCTGTTTACTTTTCTTGAAAGACTATAGAGCTTTTCAAGAGCAGCTGCCTGAAGTTCATTACCAAGCCATGCAGTTATATCGCGTTCTTCATCGGCCCACGATATCGGATTCTGAACATTTATTGCAGAAACTGGCAAGAGCTTATCAGCCACCTCTGAAGGTGTCATGAATTTGAAAGGCGTTTTCTTAAGTATTGAGGCGGGCATATGCTGAAGGAAATCAAAAATTCCCGACTCTTTCCAGTTATGTTCGCCAAATGTTTCATAATCTAAAAAGATGTTCAGAAGTTCACTTGAAGATGCCAGCTTATTTATCCAGCCTGCATATTTATCGGCTGTAAGTGGCCACGCAATCCAGTCTTTATTTGAGAATCTGAAAGCGATATCATCACTAAGTACAAAATTCCTCAGAAGCACTTTAAGCCTGGGGTTTACAGCATTACAATACAGATAATTGGGACTCTTCCATCCAAGTATATGTTTGGCACCTTCAGTCAGCATTGCTTTATATCCGAGGTCTGCTACCCACGATCCGATCTCATCAGAATATATAAGTTCAGTGTTCCTGAAAGTGACAGGCTCCACACCCAGAAACTGTTTAACCGCAGCCTTATGCTGGTTTACCTGCAACTCAAATTCACTGCGGCTCTTAAGCGATGCAAGGGAATGAGCATTTGTTTCTCCAAGGAATTCTACCATTCCCGTCTCGGCAAGCTTGTGGAATGACTCGAGAACTTCAGGCGCATATAATCTGAACTGGTTTATTGCAATACCTGAAATACTGAAAGAAACCTTGAACTTCCCTTTATGTTTTTCAATAAGGTCAAGTAAAATTTTATTGGCCGGGAGATAACATTTTTCTGCCACTTTCCGCATGATAGCTTCATTGGAATAATCATCATAGTAATAATGATCATGCCCGAGGTCAAAAAACCTGTATCGCTTTAACCGGAATGGTTGATGTACCTGAAAGTAAAAGCAAATTGCCTTTTTGCCGTTTGAACTCATATCTTAAACCTTAATTATTTCCTAATACCCTGTAGTAAATATCTCTGACATGCCGTGCCGAATTATCCCATTTAAGCCTGATAACCTCTTCCTTCCCATTTTTTATTATCATTCTTGCAAGGTCGGGATATTTGAGGATACCATATATAGCATCGGCCATTGCATCAATATCCCAGAAGTCGGTTTTTACTGCATGAGTAAGAATTTCTGACACCCCGGATTGTTTGCTGATTATTACCGGTACATTTGACTGCATTGCTTCAAGTGGCGAGATCCCGAAAGGTTCTGATACTGAAGGCATAATGTAAACATCACTCATCTCAAGCATTGTGAATACATCCCTCCCTTTCAGGAATCCGGTAAAATGAAACCTGTCAGTAATTCTCAAGGCTGCTGCACGTCTCATCATCCTTTCCATCATATCACCGGATCCTGCCATCACAAACCTCACGTTGTTCATGACTTTAAGAACCTTGTATGCAGCTTCTATAAAATATTCTGGTCCCTTCTGCATGGTTATACGTCCAAGAAAAGTTACTACCTTTTCATCAAAGCCTTTCAAAACAAGACTTTCACCAGTAAGTGAAACAGGCTCAACAGCATTATAAACAGTTTCTACCTTCTCGGGATCAATATTATACCTGTTGATTACTATATCCCTTGTAAGATTACTTACGGTAATTATCTTGGATGCAGCATCCATGCCACTCTTTTCAATATGATAAACATCGGGATTAACATTACCCCCGCTGCGGTCAAAATCGGTTGCATGTACATGTATTACAAGCGGCTTGCCTGAAGCTTCCATCGCAGCAATCCCGGCAGGATATGCCAGCCAGTCATGAGCATGAATGATATCAAATTCATTTTCGGATGCAATTACTGACGCAACAATGGAATACTTATTTATCTCATCCATAAGGTTCTGGTCGTACCTTCCGGAAAACTCAACCATTCCCTTATCGTTTGTCTGAACCATTAGTTTATAACCTGAAACCTCAGCCCGTGTCATTCTCCAGAAATCTTCAGGATCGGTATAGGGGACTATCTTTGATTCAACTTCAATTTTTTCAATCGGCCTTTTAAATCCCTTAAAGTGTACCTGCTTGTAAGCAATATGCACTTTGTTGGCACCAATGAGCCTGACTATAGACTGATCTTCATCACCCCAGGCTTTCGGGACAACGAATAAAACATCCAGATCATCGAAAGTTGCCATGCCCTTAGTGAGACCGAAGCTAGCAGTTCCTAAGCCTCCTGAAATATGCGGCGGGAATTCCCACCCGAACATTAGAACACGCATATCTGACCTGATTATTTTATCTCATATCTGGATTCAAGAATATCAATTATTCTAAGCACTTCGCCTACACTCCATGCCTGTGAAATAGCTCCTCTTGGCAAATGAGGGGGATCGCCATCATGTATTTCAGAAATAGTACTCACCCCGGCTTCATCCATAACCTCCTCCATACCATAAATGAGCTTCTGGACTCTTGCTACACCCTGTTGCCCGTAAACTTTAAGCCAGCCTTCGCAGAATGGTCCAAAAAGCCATGGCCATACTGTACCCTGATGGTAAGCACTATCGCGCTCTTCCTGATTACCCTGGTATATACCCTTATAGTATTTATTCCTTGGAGAAAGAGTTCTGAGACCCCTCGGTGTAACAAGATTCTTATCAACAATGTCAAGTACTGTTCTCATCTGTTCCTTATCAAGCATAGAATATGGCAGAGATACAGCTATGACCATATTCGGTCTGATGAACATATTCTTTCCTTCATCATCATTTACATAATCAGCAAGGAAACCTTCATTTTCATCCCAGAATAACTCAAGAAATGACTTCTTTATCAGTTCAGGAAGATATCCAAATTCAGAAATGAATTTTTTATCTTTTGATACTTTTGCCATTTCAAGTGCAAAGCATACAGCATTGTACCACAAAGCATTGATCTCTACTGCATATCCGGCTCTCTGTGTCACAGGAATGCCATTTACAACAGCATCCATCCATGTAAGTGCTTTTCCAGGTGCACCTGCATAAATAAGACCGTTTTCCCTCATCCGGATATTATAAATAGTACCGGTTTTAAATGCATTTATTACAGATTTCGCAGCAGTTCCGTACCTGTCCCAGCAATCAGTCCCTTTCTGCTCAAGATATTGCTGTAATGACCAGAAAAACCATAATGGGGCATCGACAGAGTTATAGGCAGGATTATTCTCATTACCAGTGTTGGGAAACAAGCCATCCTTCATTCTGCTCACCTGGGTATCAATAACATCCCTGTAAAGTGCAAGTTTATGTCTTGCCAGAGCAAGCCCCGGCAGCGATATAAATGTATCTCTTCCCCAGGCGCCAAACCAATGAAAACCTGCAATTAAAGAGGTTTTTCCCCCTCTTTTTTCAATGAATTGTTGTGCAGCATTCTTTAAACAGTTTATATAATTGCTTCTGGGTATCTTTCCTGAAACGGTTTTTGTAAATTTCTGCTTCAGTCCTGAAATTTTTTCCTCCTTTGTTGAAGCAGAGAAGACAATAACATCGCCCGCTTTGGCTTCAACTTCAAAGAAACCGGGAGTGAAAAGATCTTCTGTATAATCATATCCCCGTTTCTGTTCTTCATGATATTCAATTTCAAGATACCAGTCGGGTACAGGAACAAAATCAACCTTTGTTGAGAATTGCATATTCAGGAAAGGAAATCCTTCATATAATTTTGCCTTAATACCATTTTCGATAAAGTCAATCTTTGTATTTGCAGCAAGATTTGCATGAGTTAACTGATGTATACTCCTGAAAGCCAGGAAAGGACGCATCTGAATCTTCATTGGCTCCGAAGCTTCAAGAATTGTCATGCGCTGCATGAATTGCTCTTCATAATGTACCAGAAGTCTTTCCAACTTAATGAGTACTCCTCCTACCCTGAAAACCCTCGATGGTATACTGTCAGCATCAAAATCCTCAATGTATTTATGCCCCTTTGGATTAAAATAATCCCCCTTGTATTTCCTGATACCGATATTGAAGCTCTTATCATTATTTACAACTGTAAGATCAAGAGAAGAAAGAAGCACAAAACGGTCTCCTCCCATCTGATCCACAGGGCAAATAAGTAATCCGTGATATTTGCGTGTATTACATCCAACAATGGTTGTTGAAGAATATGACCCGGCCCTGTTGCTCCTTATCAACTCGCGGCTTAATGAAAATTCGAGATTTACTACTTGACTTTTGTCGAACTTTATGTAACTCATACAAATACAGATTGTTTAAATTAAAAGACTATGTTAAGTTAAAAAAATTATTTCATCCTTGCAAACACACATCAGGGTACAAATAAAATTAATAAAAATCAATTAAAGCACAGCCTCTTGAAAAAAAGAATAACTTTGCACTCCATTAATTTTTAATAATACTTGTAATAACAGTTTAGATGATAAAAAAGTTTATTTTATTCCTGATAACCATAATTGTTGTATTTGGCTGTAAAAATAATGTTGCTGAGATATCAGGAACCCTTATGAAACCTGAAGCCGGTAGTTACATATTCCTGGAGGAACTACAGCCAGAGCAATTGAAAAGAATTGATTCTGTTATAGTATCACCGGAAGGTAATTTTACATTTGAAAGAGAGGTCACAAAGCCTTCTTTCTACCTTCTTAAGATATCCGAAAACAATTTTCTTACCATGCTCCTTGAACCAGGGGATAAGATCAAAATGAATACCTACTTCGACTCTCTAAGTTATCCTGCTTCACTTTCAGGTTCAAAAGGAACTGAACTGATGGTTGAGTATAATATCACCCTCAGGAAATCAATAAAGAAATTCAGTACCCTGAATTCTATCTATATGGATAATATTAATAACCCAGAACTGGCTTCGGTTGTGGAATCTCTCGATAGTATGGCACAGGGTTATCTCGACGAAATAAATACATATACAAAGAATTATATTGATAATAACCTGACTTCACTTGTAAGCCTGGTGGCCTTATACCAGCAGATAGCTCCAAATGTATATGTTATGAACCCCTCAAAAGATCTGAGCTACTTCACAAAAGTTGACTCTTCTCTTACAATTAACTATCCTGAAAATGCACTAGTAAATACTTTGCATGACCAGATAATGGAAATGGAGCAAAGTTTGCAGACCAGTACTGCGGAAACAGAAGAAGCAGGTGAAGGCACAGAGGCTCCTGAAATTACTCTTCCGTCACCAGAAGGAGACACAATAAAACTATCTTCAACCAGAGGATCGGTTGTTCTGCTCGATTTCTGGGCATCGTGGTGCCTTCCATGCAGAAAGGAGAATCCAAACCTGGTAAAAGCTTACACTAAATATCATAGTAAAGGATTTCAGATATTCCAGGTATCCCTTGACAAAACCAGGGAAGCATGGATTAAAGGGATCAGCGATGATCAGCTCGGCAGCTGGATCCATGTAAGCGATGTTAAATATTGGAATTCAGTTGTTGTTCCGCTCTACATGATAGAATCAATACCAACAAATTTTCTTCTTGATAAGGAGGGAAGGATTATTGCATCAAATCTGAGAGGAGAACAACTTGAGAATAAACTCTCCGAAATTTTTAAATAACAATTAAATCTCATTACAAAAAACTTGTAATCCGATTTTGCATGAAACGTCTATTATTCCTCCTGATTATAATTATAGTTTACTCCGGTTGTAAGGAGAAAAACTCTATCAAAATTAATGGTGTTATTGAGGGTAAAAAATCCGGGACAATAATCATTAACAGGCTAGATCTTAATACTCCGGTATTTATAGATTCAGTAAAAATAAGTAAAAAAGGCACATTCCATTTAAGGGTGAGGAGTAATGAACCTGATTTCTACCAGGTAAGTCTGACTCCTGACAATTTTATTACACTTCTGGCCGAACCAGGTGAGAAGATCAATTTACAGTTCAACAGCCAGATATTGTATGACAATTATACAGTAACCGGATCTGCAGGATCTGAAAAGCTAAGAATCCTTGATGAAAGTCTGATTAACACAAAGAAGAAACTTGACTCCCTCAGCAATGCTTATACTATAGCTTCATCCAACCCTGGATTTGACCAGAGAGGTCCGGAGCTGGAAACTAAATTCAATGAACTCATTAAGCTACAGAGGAAAAAAAATATAGAATTCATTATCACAAATACAACATCACTGGCTGCCATTAAAGCTGTTTATCAGCGAATTGATCCTGATACATATGTCCTTTATGATCCGAAAGATCTTCAGTATCTTAAGATCCTCAGTGATTCACTCAAGAAATATTATCCCAATTCAAAACATGTGCAGGCTCTTTCACGGGATTTTCAGAGTGAACTTACCCAGATGAATGCAAATCAGCTTGCCAGACTTTCAGAACAGCTTGAACCAATTAAGCTCAATCCGGATCTTAAAAATCCTGACGGGAAAAGAATATCACTTGAATCTCTCAAAGGTAAATATGTTCTTGTTACTTTCTGGTCAGTACGTTCAAAGGATTGCATTAACGAGAATACCCAGCTAAAGGAATTCTATAAAATGTACAATAAAAAAGGATTTGAAATATACCAGATCAACATCGATGCTGATACCAGCCTTTGGAAATCAGCAGTTAAGTATGATGAGCTGCCCTGGATAAATACAAGAGAAAATAATCCGTCAGATCCGGCAACTGCACGTCTGTTTAACGTCAGAGAGTTGCCTGCTAACTACCTGTTCGATAAAGAAGGTAATATAGAAGCCACCAATCTTCATGGAAAAACACTAAAACTTAAACTGGAACAGCTTTTTAACAAATAGCTCTATACTGTGAAAGGGAATGGTAAGATATTTTTTGCTTCTGATTTTCACCTTGGTCTGCCTGCCGGTACTCCACCGCTGGTCAGGGAAAAAAAGGTTGTTGCATGGCTGAACTCAATTGCACCTGATGCTAAAGAGATATATCTCCTGGGCGATATTTTTGATTTCTGGTGGGAATATAAACTTGTAGTTCCCAAAGGATTTACAAGATTCCTGGGTACAGTAGCTTCAATTACAGACTCAGGAATTCCAGTTCATTTTTTCACAGGGAACCACGACATGTGGGTTGGAAGCTATCTCAGGGATGAATGTGGTATGATAATTCATACCTCGCCTGTTACAACGGTTTTTGACAATAAAATATTTCACCTTGCCCATGGCGAAGGACTCGGAACAAAAGATATCAGCTATAAAATACTCTTATCAATTTTCAGGAACAGGCCTCTGCAGAAAATGTATTCGGCACTTCATCCTTTAATAGGAATTGGTATCGGTCATAACTGGTCACTAAATTCACGTCTTGGCAAAGGAATAACAAGAGAATTTCTTGGAGAGGAAAAAGAGGATTTGTTAAGATATGCGAATAGTGTAATTACTAAAGGGAATATCGATTATTTTATCTTTGGTCACAGGCACCTTGCCATGAGTTACACTCTAAAAAATGGTCCGGAAGTTCTTTTTCTTGGAGACTGGATACATTCAGGCAATTTTGCAGCCTGGGATGGGGAAAAGCTTATCTTTACCAGACTTGACTAACTGTCGGTACTTTCTTTTACACTTACTGTCACCATGTAATAGGAATAAGAATCATTAATGGTGTCAAACTGATAATTGAGCTTGCTTCCCGATTTTTTAGCCATCTCAATTAAACCCATATTCCCAGTACTGTCATCATCAGTAATCTGTTCGGTAAGTGCTTTTACAAAAAGTTCCTTGAGGCCTTCCTTATCCTTGCTGTTTATCTCATCCAGCTTACTTTTCAGCTCCGGGACCTTTAAGTTTAAAACAAGATTTCCCGTGGTAAGGTAGAAGACCCTGTCGACGAATCTGATCATAGCAATAGGTTTACCATACTTCTCCTCAACATCCTGTCCGGGGCTGTTATTCTCAACATTATCAAGCAATTCAACGAGGGTACTGAAGACTCTCTTTCGCTGCATCCATTCAACCTCTGCTTCCTCAGCAAGCTTAGTTTCAGCGAATGAGATTACCTCTTTACCGATATCATGTGACACATGTCCTGACCATATAAGATAGATGTTATTCTCATCCATCATTTTCTCAAGCTGAGTAACAGTGGATCCTATAAACTGTTCCTTTGGATTTTCTTCATGCGACCCTACACCTCCTGAATCAACTGTCTTGCTCAGAATAAAATATGAGCAATCTTCATCAACCGGAATAAAATCATAATCAAGTTTATTACCTGTTTTCTTGGCCATTTCAATAAGACCAAGGCCGGCACCTCCCTTGCTACTGAACTCGGCATTGATGAGCATTTGCCTGTAAACATTTCTTATCTCATCTGTATCCAGGTTATTTACCTCATCAAGCTTGGCTTTCAGCCCATTAATCTTATCATTAGGTATGACATTCCCGGTAGTAACAGTATACCCCGTGCCGCTCTTTGAGTATACAACAATTGACATGTTTGCATGCTCGTTCTCATTGCTGTGCCTGGACACATTCTGAAGGCTTTCAAGGACAAACATAAAGAGTCGCTTTCTCCCTACGAAACCATAATCCGCATCCTTCATCTCATTTTCAAGGAGCATCAGAAGCGGAACCGAATTCTCGTTGGTCACAACGCCCCTGTAAACGAACATAAGGCGTTCCTTCATCATTTTATCGCGTATCAGGCGCGTAAGATCCATGAAATGAAGATCTTGTTATTAATGGTGATAAAAATAGTAAAAAATGATTACTTCAGCAAATTACCTTCCGGTTACCCAACATTAAATATATTTCTGGATAATATTCCCGGTCGACTTCTCTTTCAGCATCAGTTTTGTTTTTCCGTCGGGCATAACTTCCTTCTTGATAAGATAGTGGTCTTTATCATAATCAATAAAATCTACCCTTGTTGAGAGGCCTTCTCTTCCTCTCCATATTTCCAGCTCAACGTTTTCCCACTTTTTTGTTCTGGCCGATTTGTAACAGGCATCCATTATAGCGTTTACAATATAACCATCATAGAATGTCTCCCTTGGTTCCCTGTTATTCTCGAGAGAATCAAACATATCGGAAAACATATGTGGATAGCCTAGGGCATGCACCTCATCGCCCACAGGAAATAACCATCCTGCATCACTTTCTGTTTTTTCTGACACATATTTGTCGGTGCTGCCGGTAGTAAAGACTTCAAATCCGGTTCTCAGCCAGTGATCCAGCCTGACAGTTCCTTCAGTTCCCGATACCTCATCCCTCAGATCCATACCACCCCTGAAATTCCAGCTCACCTCAACCTGTGAAACAGCACCAGTTTCATATTTTATAAGAGCTATTGCATGATCTTCAGCTTCAATAGGTTTTACCTGTGTGTCGGCCCAGCACATTACTTCAACCGGCTTAACATCCTTGCCGATAAAACTCCTTCCAATTTCTATGCAATGACATCCCATATCAATCAGAGCACCTCCTCCTGACTGCTTCTTATCCCAGAACCAGGCGCTGTGGGGCCCTGAATGAGCTTCCCTTGACCTTGTCCACAAAATCCTTCCAAATGAACCATTAGCAGCCATATCAACAGCTTTGATAGTTTTAGGCGTGTATACAAGATCTTCAAGATAGCCATGAAAAACACCCGCTGTTTCAACTGCATCTAAAATCTCTTTTGCTTCCGCAGCATTCAGAGCCAGAGGCTTTGTACAAAGAATATGTTTTTTTGCCTCGCAAGCCATCATAATAGCCTCTTTGTGAAGATAGTTGGGAAGGGCAACTATCACAACATCAGTTTCGCTGTCCATGATAGCTTCTTTCATGCTTGTGGTATATTTAGGGATATTATATTTATGCGCAAATTCCCTGGCAGCTGATTCAGGTATTGAGCAGACTGTGTGAATTACATCTTTTCTCCGTTGTGCATGAAGAGACATTGTATAAAAGGTCCCAATAAGTCCTGTTCCGAGAAGAGTAATCTTTTTCATTTTATCAGGTTTTTATTATTGATAATGATGGTATTGTTTCACTTAATTTTGTTCTGCACTGAGAACAAAAATAGAAATCTTTCTGGTCAATATCTTCAACATAGGTACTGGACCGCATCACACATGTAGGTATATGGCAGTGAACCAGACCAAATGTATGTCCAAGCTCATGTATAACTTCTTTTTGAAATCGCCCGGCAATAATTTTATTATCACCATTTATTCCGTAACGTTCATTGCTGAGACGGTAATAAGAAGCTATTCCCGATCTGCCGTTAAGGTATGCCTGTCCAAAAATAAAGGTCAGGATTGGAATAAAGAGATCGATGCTGAATAATCCTATAGTTTTTGTATAATCCGAAGCGTAATGAGTGTCAATTTCTTTCAGCAATTTTGTCCCGTTATATTGCCTTCGCGTCGGGTCGTAAAATTCAGATATATCAATAAAACCTTCTTTGATTGTAACAGGCAGGCAAAACTCCTTTCCGGCTGCCTCAACAACACTTTTCAGGAATATCTCCTCGATATAACCTACCGGTACTAATGTGATATTCTGGAAATCCATAATCTCAATTGACAGGCTTTAATCCGAATTTTGAGATTTTGTTATAAAGTGTAACCCTGTCAATATTAAGTGCTTTTGCAGTTCGTGATATATTCCAGCTATATTTGTTAAGTATCTTCAGAATATGTTCTTTTTCAAGGTCTTCCAGACTTTCGATGGAATTGTTTACCACTGATTTCTCAAGTGGCAGATCCTTTAGAGCTATTTTTTTCCCGCTTCCGACAACAATTGCTCTTTCAATCATGTTTTCCAGCTCCCTCACATTACCGGGGTAATTAAACTCCTCAAGCCTTTTCAATGCTGAAGATTCAATTGTGGCAGGTACCTTGTTCATCGAAGTGCAGTACTTCTTAATAAAATAATCAACAAGCAGGGGTATATCCTCTAATCTCTCTCTTAGAGGAGGAACATAGATATTCACTACATTAAGCCTGTAATAAAGATCTTCACGAAACTGTCCCTTTTCAACAAGTGCCTTAAGATCCCTGTTTGTTGCACATATAACTCTGAAATCGGAGGATATCTCTTTGTTGCCACCAACCCGGGTAAACTTCTTCGACTCGAGAACCCGCAGAAGGTCGATCTGCATTTTTGTAGATATAGTGGCGATCTCATCGAGGAAGATCGTCCCATTATCAGCCATTTCAAACCGTCCTTTTCTGTTATACATGGCACCTGTAAACGCACCTTTTTCATGGCCGAACAATTCGCTCTCAAGTAGGCTTTCTGTAAGAGCACCGCAATGAACACTCACGAGGGGGAAAAAACGCCTTTGAGAATTGGCATGTATTGCCCTGGCTACAAGCTCCTTACCAGTGCCGCTTTCGCCGGTTATTACCACCGATGAATTCGACTGTGCCACATTCTCAATATCCTTTAGAACCTCCTTCATTGCTTCACTGTTTCCAATCAGATCTTCAACGCTTTCAAGCGTGACAACCCTGTTTCTGAGATTTTCATTCTCCTCAGCAAGTGCGATCTGTTTTGAAGCATTTCTTATAAGGTGAGACAAGTCATCCGGATCGAATGGCTTGGTAACATAATCGAAAGCCCCGTCTTTTAAAGCCTGGACAGCAGTATCAACTGTCGCGAAAGCAGTCATGACTATAACTATTGAATCAGCCTTCAGCACTTTAATTCTCCTCAGCATCTCAAGTCCGTCCATTCCAGGCATTTTTATATCTGCCAGTATAATATCAAAACTCTCCGACTCCAGTATTTTAAGTGCAGTCATGGCACTTTCAGCACATTCAACATGATACCCGTCTTCAATAAACCAATTGTATAACGAGTCCCTTACTGAGTCCTCATCATCAACAATGAGGATTGAAATCTTTCCAGCCATAATTTATCTTACTAAATTCTTATTAAAGGCAGAGTTATAGAAATGTTAGTTCCCTTCCCCAGTTCCGATTCAACATCAATCTTCCCGTTGTGCGTTTTAACAATACCGTGCACAATGGCAAGGCCCAGTCCAATCCCGCTAGTTTCATGCTTTGTGGAGAAGAAAGGTTCAAAAATATGCGGAATATCATCCTCAGGTATTCCTATACCAGTATCTGATATGCTTATCCCGATATGATCTTCATCCGGATTCATTGTGGAAATTGATATTTCACCATTCTCCTTAACAGCTTCGGAAGCATTCACAAGAATAGCCACACAAGCCTGTTTAAGCTGGTTGGGACTACAGAAAACAAGGTCTGATTTTGCCCTGAAATCATACGTAAAACCAATGTTTGCAATTTTTATCGGATGCACCATCAGATCATAAGTTTCCTGGAGTATCTTATGGATATGCTTCGACTCAAAATCCTCCTGTTCCTTTCTTGAAAACTCAAGTAACCCTTTAACTATCTCTCCGCATCTCTTTGTCTCGCTTTCGATCAGTTTCAGATGCTTGAGAACAGTTTCTTTCTTTTCAGGAGTCATCTCCGGATTACTTAACTGCTTATGTATCAATTTTGTATAAACGAGAATGCCTGAAAGAGGATTATTTATCTCATGGGCAACAGAAGATGAAAGCTTGCCCAGTGATGCTATCCGCTCGATATGAATAATCTCATTCTGTGCGGCTCCCAGCTCTTCTGATTTCTTTTGCACCTTATATTCAAGTTGCTGCGACCAGTTCTGCAGCTCATCATTTGCTGCCTGCAGGTTATCAAGCATTTCATTGAAAGCAACAGAGAGGAGCCTCATATCGTCAAGCTGATTTTGTTTGATCTCGAGCCTGGTGTCCTTATTCCCGTTGGCCACTGAATGACTGGCTTTGAGTATCTCATTAAGTGGATTCTTTATCTTTTCCCTTGTAAAGAAGATAAGTGTGATGAGAAGCAATAAAGTAGTCAGTGTAGCAAGAAGGAAAAATTTGGTTGAAGATTTTTCTACTGTCTGGTCCAGATCAGAGAGTGGCATCTTGATAATCAGTGATCCGAGAACCTCATCACTTTCACTATGGTAATGACAAGCACTTGTAAAGCACGATTTTTCATTCAGAATAGGAGATCTGATAATCAGATGCCTGTGAGCATTATCATTCTCATTCATAGTGCATTCGCTCTTAGTTTCAATAATCCTGTACGACTTTTCCTTTCTGGGGAAAAAAATGCTCATATCATTGTGGCATAAGAGGCAGTTGGGATTGCTATGTGAGATTGTATCTTCTGTAAATGAGGAATATACTAACCTGTCTTTATCATCATACATATTGACTTCATCGATTCCGGTAATGGTATTTATAATATCGAGGGTGCTCTGGAGAGCGCTTTTATCATTATCGAGCATCGATTTATACAAAGAACCTTCGACAATCGATCCTATGTTATTGCCATTCTGGCGGATAACGGTGTTAAGGTTCTGCTCATATACCGATCTGAATATTATCCCGAAAAGGAAGAAAAGGATGATTGAAGATACTGAAATAATAATAACAACACGGCTGTAAATGGACGATCTGAATCTCAGGTTATTTTTAAAAAAAGCCTTCATACTCCTGCCATTATTTTCTGTGATACCGGGCTGATCCATATTGTATTTAACTCACTAAATTGGTTAAAACGAGAGCAGAATCTAATTTAAGCATTATCATCTTAAAATGCCGGATCCGGAGCAGACTTACCTGCCCGGATTCCGCACCCTCATTATTATATGCAATATACACAAATCCTCTCTCAGGGAAATTCCGTTTTAAGAATTTTTAAGATGATTCAGTTAAGAAATGATTTCTGAAAATCCTGCCAAACCTCATCTGGCAGCTCAGCCAGGGGCCTGTCAATAAGTTCACCACCATCCTGAAGTGCTACAAATGATGTTTCCGGAGCATATCTTTTCATCGAAAGGGCAAGAAAATCCTTAAATTTCTCAAGTTCTCTCTTTGTCCATTCAACGGCATCTTCTGCCAGGTAAGCCGAACTGGTTTCGGAAATCCATTTTGTAGGTTTTATTTTATAAACCCATCCCTTTCCATATGGGTCCTCCATAACAGCTCCGGGATTCTCATTAAGAATCGGATTAATACCCTTTATTTCGCCCGACACCGGAGAATAGATTCGCAATACTTTCCCGGAATTATTTGCCATTAATATCAGGTCTCCTTTCTTAATTATGTCACCTGTTCGGAAAATAGGATTAATCCCGACTTCTCCGGTTACATGAAGAAGGAAATCATCGACTCCGATTTTTGCAGTGCCATTCTTTTCAAGAAAAGCCCAGGTATGATTTCTGTTAAAATAGAGCCCTTCAGGTATTCTGAGGATAGCAGCTGTAAGGACTCCAAGGGTACTTCTGAACTGATTTGACAGTGTTGATTTCCTGTTTATTGCCAGCCAGAATGGAATTATCAGCAAGAGGAAAGCGATTACAATCAGATATTCAATCCCCTTTGTTTCAAAAATGTTTGTGTAGCTAAATCCGTCCATCTTGATTAATATTTTGTTTATAAATCCAAATACTTTATGAAAAATCAGTGACTTTCCGAAGCCCATGACGGAGATTCGCGAAGTACAGGCATCCTGTTAATAACCCATCTGAAGATCCAGATCTCGGTGAAAATGACTGTGAGTGTCACAACATATTCCATCCAGGAAGGAAAATACCTGACAGCTTCATCCCATCTGAATCCTATAACAGTCACATTAAGCCTGTTAATTATTATGCCAATCATTGTAACAATAGCTGCGATCCGTGCAATTGTGACGTTGTTCCTGTTGTAGCTATAGTAGAATAATAACATGGGAAGTATTACAAAACCAAACATCTCAGTTAGATACCATTTCCCCAAGGGGCCGTCCAGATACTCCCATCTCTTACCATGAACAAATGCTACGATCTGCAAAAAGAAGTAGGCGAACATGGCCACTGTACAAATCTTTGAAAGTCCAATTATGATATTATCATGTCCTTTCTGGTGTTTTTCACTGATCTGATCTGAAAAGACCTTATGAGTTATTGATCCTTCAAAAATTACCATTGAAAGACCGGCAAAAATACTTGACACAAAGAAGAGTATAGGGATGAATTCGGTGTACCATAGTGGATGTATCTTATCCTTTGCCATAAGGTACAGCGCTCCAAGACCAGACTGATGCAATGTTGACAGAGTTATTCCAAAGATGACAGCGGCAACAGTCATTCCTGAAAGTATCTTCCTTGCTCTTTTTGCTCCCAGCCATTCTGCAATTGCAGGTGAAAATTCTATCAGCTGGGCAATCATATATAATAGGAAATGCCAGGCTACGAGAAACAGTACTGAACTGACACCAAAGTTGTTGCCAATAATCGGATTGATCACATTCCATGGCCTGCCAAGGTCAAGAAGAAGAGCCCCTGCATAAAAAAGATATGCCAGGAAGCCATTTAATACTGTCACTCTCACTATAGAATGGTATTTCTGAATATTGAGAATATAAACCATGAAGGTCAGTACATAGGCACCCCCTGCAAAGGCAACTCCCGTTACAACATCGAAACCTATCCACAATCCCCAGGGAACCTCCTGGCTGAGATTGGTAACCGAACCAAGACCTTTCCAGAAACGGATAACAATTATTCCCAGCCCCAGTAACATTACCGGCAACGAAATAATATTGAAAGGAGTAAGTATCTTTCCTTTAGGTCTCATTTCACTTAGAAGAAATTTAATGATGTTTTTCCCATCATTGTCTCTTGCCATTGTAAGATCTGAATTATTCATTGGTTTCGTCATTTTCATTATTATTCCTGGAGCCTTCTCTTAAACCCAGCAGAATTGCCGGCCAAAGAACAAAAATTGTGGGTACGCTATAAAGAAATCCTTTCGACAGTTCAGGATATGATTTTGTCTGAATTCCTGTATTGAATCCTATTTTTTCGAAAGGTACACCTGAAAGATATAACCATCCGGTTCCGCCGGCCTCACGCTCGCCATAGATATGATCAACATATACTCCAGGGTTCTCAATAATACGTTTCCTGGCTTCTTTGATAAGCTCCTTTCTGGGACCATACAACAATGCTTCTGCAGGACAATTCTCAACGCATGCCGGTAGTTTACCCACCTGTGTGCGTTCGTAACACATTGTGCATTTTTCAATTTTTGGATTATAGTTGAAGTATTCGAATTTAGGAGCATCGAAAGGGCATGAAACCATACAATAACGGCATCCCATGCATTTGTTTCCTCTCCATATAACTGCACCTTCCCGGGTTTTGTACATTGCCTGGGTAAGACATGCTGCTGCACAGGCTGGCTCATTGCAATGCATACACTGGCGTTTGACATAAACTTCGCCGTTCTCGGTTGAATAGGCATTTACAACTGTTCTGTACTTTTCAGTTGTCTTACGGATTTTTCCTGCCTCAACTGTTTCGGTTGGGGCAGGTAACCTGTTGGCTTCAGCACAGGATACCTCACATGTCTGACAACCTACACATCGTATAGAATCATAAAGGACTCCAAAGAATTCGGTTTTATTTTTTACTGAGTTACCGGAGGCTGACTGCTTTCCCACAGCAAGAGTTATACCGGTAACTCCAAGGGTTTTAAAGAAATTTCTTCTGTCAAGGGTCATTTTGTTAAATATTTAAAGGGTTAGAATAATTCGTAAAACCAGATCTGTCTTGATGGATCGATATATTTTGTCTGGAAATCCTCCCAGATCTCAGGTCCCATCTGAGAAAGAACACCTTCCCGGAATTCACCGCCATCCTGCATAACAACATGGCTGTACTCTTTATTTTCCGAATCAAGTACTTCGGTTAAAAAATCCTTTAACCGTGTAAATTCCTGGCTTAGATACTGCCTGTATTTATCAGCATAGAAAAGAAGCTGGTTCTCACGATGCCAGTTTGTTGGTTCTATCCTGTAAACCCAACCATCATTGTAAGGTGAAGAATTTATTATTCCGGAATTTGTCTCAAGAACAGAGTTATGTTCCCTGATTGTTCCTGAAACAGGAGCATAGAGTTCAAGATGCTTACCATTTTGTATAAGAGAAAGAATATGTTCTCCTTTCTTTATCCTGGTGCCGTCTTTCTTCATATTAATCCTTGTTATGGCGCCTGTAATGTGCTGAAGAAAATCATCGATCCCAACCTTAACCATTCCATCCTGCTCCATAAATGCCCAGGTATGAGCTTTATCATAATAGATACCCTGAGGTATGATGACTGCCGACTCACCAAAAACCCTGTCTGATCTTCCTTCAGTTATAGCAGAGGTTTCTTTGAGCCTCCTGCGGTATCCTACTGCAGCGTCAATAGTAAAAGCTAATATAAGGGCTGCTGCAAAGAGAACAAGAAGTACCACCAAAGGTGATCTTGCTTCAGCTTTTGCAGAAGTATATATTTTGGCTTCATAGAGCTGGTCAACTGCCTTTTGTCTTTCTGTCAACAAAAGGTCATTGAACCCGTTCTCACAGATATATTTCTGTCCTTCGGTAAGCACCCACTTCATGAAAGTCAACGATGCTTCACCGACAGGTTGATCAATCCCGGCTGCATATATATTTGAGCTTAGTGATTTTGGATACTTCCCTATCCATATTCCTCTTGTAAGATGATTCAGGTCGTTGTATATATTCTCATTATCATCAAGGATCCCATTATTATTCCTGTCAATAGGAAGAATTGCAAGCCCTTCTTTTATTGCCTGTTTTTCCAGATCAGTGGCTGATGAAAGCTTACAAAAACCTAAACCATAAATATCTTTTCTGACTGCTTCAACAACAGCATCACTGTTGCCGACTTCTTTTACTGCATTGTTGAAATCACTTGTGCCAAGGAATGAGGCCAGGGAGGCATCAATGTTTTCATCATTTACCCGGTAATAATTGACAAAAGCATTTTCAGAGGCCGGGACAAAAGTATTCCAGCTCTCATGTGGAGAATTTATTATTTTGAGAAGCTCTTCTGCTGAAACACCATGTTTTCTCAGTTCCTCAAGTGCGGGATTCATGATGCTTATAACAGGCACAATAACATCACGCCCTACAACAGTATGCCATCCTATTGTATTTTTGATATCAGGGTAATTTCTTGCTGAAACAAATCCAAGCATCCCTCTGCTGATGAACTGTGCAGCCTGTCTGTTATCAGCTACTTCAATTACCTTCACTGTCATCCCTGGTATTGCTGAGTTGTACTTACCGGCCAGGAGGTTCGCCAGGTTATAAATATCAGGAGTACTTGTGATACGAAGTGTATCAGAAGCCTGTGCCTTTCCGCTCATCATACTAAAAGTGACGAGCAATAAAACAATTAAAGAAGAAAATGACTTTTTCATAGCTTGACTGTTTATATTATTAGTTTCTTATAACTCTTCATCGTTGCGGTATATATTTTTATCGATTCTATATAACCAACTATGGTGCCAAATAAAAAAACAGGCTTTAAAGGCCTGTTATTCTGTTATTTAGCTAATCATTAAATTGAAATCACGAGATGCCGGAGTGTTGAATATTTAAACAGTGTAAATATTTTATATTCTCAAATCAATACCAGATCAGAGTTTTGAATTGACTGTATATATTTTCAACATATGTAGAGTTTTTCAACATAAGCTCATTTTTGCCTTTCAGGATGAGCAAATCCGAAGTCATCCGGCCCAGCCTTCCTTATCTAGATTTCTGTAATTTATCGCTTCAGAAATATGTTCGGCAAGTATGTTTTCAGATTCATCCAGATCGGCTATGGTTCTTGCCACCTTCAGGATTCTGTCGTATGCCCGTGCAGAAAGTCCTCTCACCTCCATGGCTGTTTTAAGCAGTCTCCCTCCTGCTTCATCTAGATAACAATACTTCCTCTGCATGGAAGAGGTCATCTGTGAGTTAGAATAGATTCCTTTTACAGATTCAAATCTTTCTGCCTGTATCGCTCTGGCTTTGACTACCCTCGCCCGTACTGAAGATGAATGTTCCGTACCACCGGAATTTGAGAGTTTGTCGTAATTGACAGGAACCACTTCAATGTGTATATCGATGCGGTCGAGTAACGGCCCTGATATCCTGTTAAGGTATTTCTGAACCATGCCCGGTGAGCACATACACTCCTTCTCAGGATGATTATGGAATCCACAGGGACAGGGATTCATACTTGCAACCAGCATGAAACTTGCCGGATAATCGACAGTTGATTTTGCTCTTGAGATAGTTATCACCCGGTCTTCAAGTGGCTGCCGCATCACTTCCAGAACAGTTCTCTTGAATTCCGGTAACTCATCGAGGAATAAAACTCCGTTATGTCCGAGTGATATCTCCCCTGGCTGGGGAAAAGTACCCCCTCCCACCAGTGCCACATCGGAAATTGTATGGTGCGGGCTGCGGAACGGTCTCCGTGTCATTAATGATGAATGATTATCAATTTTTCCTGCTACGGAATGAATTTTAGTAGTCTCAAGGGCCTCCTCAAGTGTCAGAGGAGGGATTATTGTCGGCAGACGCTTGGCAAGCATCGTTTTACCTGATCCTGGAGGACCAATCATTATAATATTATGCCCTCCGGCAGCAGCTACCTCCAGTGCACGCTTAACATTCTCCTGCCCCTGGACATCCGAAAAATCTATTTCATATTTGTTAGCTACTGAATTGAATATCTCTGTCAGATCAACACGCACAGGATCAAATTTTTTTGTACTGTTGAAAAAATCAACAACATCACCCAGTGTTGCCATTCCAAATACATCCAGTCCTTCAACTACAGCAGCTTCCCTGGCATTTTTAAATGGAACAATTATCCCTGCAAATCCTTCATCCCTTGCACGCATAGCAATAGGAAGGACACCTTTAACCGGTTGAAGGGATCCATCAAGCGAGAGCTCTCCTATTATTATATACGATTCAAGAGCTGACCTGCTAACCTTTTCATCAGCAGCAAGAATACCTACGGCAAGGGGAAGATCATAAGAGGAACCTTCTTTCCTGATATCTGCCGGCGCCATATTTATAACTACCTGTTTGCCGGGCCAATGAAGACCAAGTGCACGCAGAGCAGATTCGATTCTTTGCTGACTCTCTTTAACAGCTACATCGGGAAGACCTACAAGAAAAAAACGTATACCGCGTGAAACATTAACTTCAATAGTTACTGTTACAGCATCAATACCATTCACAGCACTGGTGAAAGTTCGGATTAACATAGGAAGAAAATTTTAGCACGTTTGGAAACACTATTCAAATATAGAAAAAGTACAATTATTATCCAAGGTAAAAGTTGAAGTGGAAAACGATTACAAGCAGCCGGAATTATTATAAAAAAAAGAACATGAATAAGTTGATGTACAAATAATCTTAACGGAGGAATGGTGAAGAGTTTCGAATATAATAGGTAACATACTTAAATCAAATTAGGCTTGATTCAAGATAAAAATCATTGTAACTTTACCTAATACTTGAAGGTAATCTTATATTAATGAGCATAATCTGAAAAAAACATTCTGAGTACAATCAATGCCTTCTTATTAATCTGTCTTCTCAAAAAGCATATTAATGATAAGATTATTATTCCTCAATGCATTAAGATCTATTGGCAAGCAGATGCCCTATTCATTTGTGAATGTTTTGGGTATGACAATAGGGGTGGCTTCTGTTCTGATGGTCCTTATCTGGATCGCAGTAGAAACGAGTTATGATAAATTTCATACAGATCATGAACGACTATACAGGGTAAACCTTATCCTTAAAACACCAAACAAGGAAATTAACAGTCCGGTGATAAATGCACCTGCAGGACCTGAGTATAAGAGAGAATTTCCTGTGATCGAGAATTCAGTTCGGTTTGAAGTAAATTCACTTTCAGCAATTTACAACGATAAAATTACAAAATTACAGGTGTTCTATACTGACAGCACTTTTTTTGATCTTTTTACCTTTGAACTTTCCGAAGGAGACAAAAAGAGCTGCCTTGAGTCTTCTCAGGGTATCGTACTGACAGAAAAGGCTGCGAAAAAAGTCTTTGGGTCAGAAGATCCGATCGGAAAAGGAGTAATGATAGGGGGAAATACATTCATTGTAACAGCAATAGCAAAAAATCCTCCAGTAAACACGAATTTACAGTTTGAATGCCTTGCCCCGCTTTCCATACGTGAAAAAGAGGCTCATGTTGGCTGGGATGGAGGACTGGCCTGCTATACTTATGTGAGGCTGATTAAAGGAGCTGATCCAAAAGCACTTGAGAAGCAGATACTTGAATACATGGAAGGTGTAATTAACAAAAGATACAGGGAATATGGATATGCATTAATCCCTTATCTGGAGAAAATCAGTGATATTCATCTTAATTCAGAGACAAACGACACCGAAGTTGATGATGAACTTGGTGGGAAAGGAAGTAAAACAAAGGTTTTTATAATTTCTGGTATCGGGTTGCTTGTTTTATTAATAGCATGCTTCAACTTTGTGAATATCAACACCGCCATCTCCTTTCAGAGGGCGAAAGAGGTTTCGCTGAAGAAGATATTCGGTTCAGACAGAAAGAATATTATTATATTTTTTATACTCGAATCGGGAATTGCAATAATAATTTCCCTGTTAATGGCGTTCCTGCTGGCCAGAATATTTTTGCCAGGCGTTTCAAACATGATAGGCAAGTCTTTGTCTGTAAGCGTAATAGGCCCTGAGCTATGGTTACTGATTTTTGTAATACTTTTTGTCTTCTGTACAGTTTTTGCAAGTTTTTACAGCTCTTTCTATCTTTCTTCAGTTAATCCTCTTGCCCTGCTATCAAGCGAAAACAGTGGATTGAGGAAACAATTCTCCAGGAATATCCTGGTTACTTTTCAGTTCACAATCTCAATCGCACTGATAATATCATGCCTGGTTATCTATTCCCAGATGCAATTCGTGAAGAAAAGCGATAAAGGATTTGAGGAAGAAAATATTCTTTATGTCAACCTAAGTTCAAAAACGTCGGCATCATACGAATTGATAGCTGGCAGACTCCTTACAAATCCGGGAGTAGTTTCTGTAGCAGTATCTGCAGGAGGCAAACCCGGAATAGGATTTACCTCCAATGGATATATGCCGGAAGGATTTCAGCAACCGGTAATGGCAAATGCATTATATGTTGATGAGAATTGGTTGAAAACAATGGAAATTACCCTTATCGAAGGACGTGATTTCAGGAATCGCAGAGTTGATCCCAATAAAGCAATTATAAACCAGACATTTGCAGAGATTAATGGATGGGACAAACCGGTTGGGAAAACAATCACCAGGAACGATATCAAATATGAAGTAATAGGATTAGTGAGAGATTTCAACACTGATTCGTTTTATGAAAACATACAGCCCTTGTTCATATCAACAGTCAATGAATGGGGACCTTACCAGAATATAATAATTAAAATACAACCTGACAGGGCTTCTGAAGTACTTAAGTTTACAGAATTAATGCTCAAGGAAATTGATCCTAAAAATGTATTCGAGTATGAGTTCCTGGAAGATTCATTAAGGTATTCCTATGCATCAGATCATAAGTTAAACATCTTATTCCTTGTACTGGCTGTTATTGCAATATTCATATCAAGTCTGGGATTATTTGGTCTGGCTACATACAATACTCAAAGCAGGGTAAAGGAAATAAGCATCAGGAAAGTAAACGGAGCTATGATTTCCGATATATTATGGAAATTTAATTTTGAATTATTGAAATGGATCTTAGTCTCTTTTGTAATAGCCGGAATAATTGGATATTTTGTCATGAACAGATGGCTTAATAACTTTGCATATAAAACAACCATCAGCGTTTGGACATTCATATTTTCAGGTCTGCTTGCTATTATTATCGGACTTCTTACAGTAAGTCTGGCAGCAAACAAGGCATCAAGAGCAAATCCGGCTGAAATTTTACGTAAGAATTAAATATAAGACCTTGTTCTTTATAGCAATTCTGGCATAAGGATGAATTGATCAAATGAGGACCAGTTCATTATCACAATTGAAACGGAATTAATGATCATAAGCCTATTTTGAGAAATACAGGCACATTTTATCATGCATTGTATATATCCGGTATTCTGAACCGTCATTTACCATTACCGGACTCGAATGGTCTCCATCCACAATTGGATTCTTAGGGTATTTCACCCAGTGTACAAGGTCAGATGAAATGGCAACATTTGAAGTCCAGATAGAAGATGCTCCGGGTACATCCCAGTCTGCATCAGTTGATCCATGATAATACATATAGTAGTTCCCTTTATATTTGATTATCTGGTTTGCGGCAACAGCACCGGCATCGTACATTTCCAAACCCTTTTCGAGCACAGGGTTATCCTGCACATTTTTCCAGGTAATATGGTCCTTTGAAGCAGCCAGCCATATACCCTCATCATTCCGTTCATAAAACAGATACCACTTGCCATCTTCAACTAATACCGATGGTGTTCCATAAGGCCCGGATATAGTATCTCCCTTAACCGTGATAATTACCAGGTCACCTTGCTCCTCCCATTTTATTCCGTCTGATGATGTTAGTAGATGAGCAATATCGTTTTTCCCCTCAGCATACATGAAATAGCTTTCACCATATTTCATTACGAACATATCTTCTGTCCATTTCTCACTGAAAATGGGGTTTTGAGGATAACGCGTCCAGTTTATTCCATCTTCAGATGTAGCGTACCCAAGGGATTTCGGATCATCACCTCCACCCGAGTAACCTGTATACCACATCTTATAAATACCCTCTTCAAAAAGAATAAAACCACGCTCCCGGATATACTTGTCCCATGTATCAGCTTCGGTTCCGCTGAATAAAGGATTGTAATCATAAGGTACAAATTCAACCATTTCTTTTACAAATTCCGGCTTATTGCCTGCTTTTGCAGCCCTGTTTTGTTTTTGTCTGCAGGAGAATATCAGCAGGCAAATCATTACCAATAAGACAAAGGTTCTTGTATTAATAATCATTTAGTTCAGATTAATGGTTAATGGTTATAGTTTATGCTGTAATGTTTAAAGATAAACTATTACTCAAACAGTTTAAAGACCTTAAAAGTATTTTTACTGTGCCTTGTATAAATTTTAGAGAAGGTCTGGTGAGAAGTACATTGAATCCGTCAGCCATTCTATTTTTTCAGGGCAATATTCTTTTGCCGAGCATATTCGATCAGAAATTCAAATATTTTGGTTTTTTGCTCTATACTCAGAGAAAAAAGTTCTAGCCTTAGAGGTTTTTTCCCTTTCCTGCTTATCAAAATATTTTTGCCTGACAAAATGATATTTTCAATTTCAGTTTCTTGTATTGTAACTTCTCTAATCCGGTTTATCCACATTATCTTCAGAGACCCTTCCTTTATCTCGATTTGAACTTTATTAAAGCCGGAGACACGTGTGATAAAATAAACTCCCATTAAGAAAAATAGGATCGTTCTAATCCAATCTTTTATTTCCAATGAGCCTCTCCCCAGGATCAGAATAATAATGGCAAATACAATAAATAATCCACTAGCTATTTTTTTACTTATTGACTGTCCCCTATGAACTAATGTCAGGTTTCCCATAACTGCAGGCTTTAGTAATTGATTTAAAATTAATTAGTTGTATATCAAAATTACAACATTGGAAAGGGAAAATCAAATTTATTTTATGAACATATATAGCTTAGCCTGCTATTTAGTCTTAAAAATTCGGCAATCGCCTGGCATGAATCATTTTAAATGCTGATAACGTACCATTAAGAATAAACTCATTATTTCATTAACCATAATTTATTTTAATAATTTAGTACTCACTTGTGAAATTTATAAAAATCGGATGTTTGGATTTAGATTTTACCGGAAGTATAGAATTATGCTGATTTCAGCATTAATCCTTTGTGTTACCACGAGCTGTAATACTAATACTTCATTTAAACCAGTTAAACCTGAATTATCAGTATCAGCTGATCATCGATATCTTGTTCTTGAAAACGGGAATCCATTTCTCTGGTTAGGAGGAACAGTCTGGGGTATGTCTGAATGGTTATCAAGAGAGGAGATTGACATCTATCTAAATGACAGAAAAAGTAAGGGATTTAATGTTGTCCAGATCTGCCTCTTCTGGGGAAAAAGGGAAGATGATCCTGTAGGATTTACAGTAAATCCTACCAATTATTATGGGTTCAAAGCCTTCAGGGAAACAGACGGAAAACCTGATGCATCGCAACCTCTTATCATTGACGGTGGCACACCTCTCCAATCCAATGATTACTGGGATCATGTTGAATACATCATACAATCTGCAAATGAGCTTGATATGATGGTTGCCCTGTTACCTGTATGGGGAAGACGATATGTAAATGCTACTCATGCGAATTTTTCTGAAAAATTATTTACAGAAGCAGGAATGGCAGGATACGGAAAATTCCTTGGGCAAAAGTTTAAATCATATTCAAATATCATCTGGGTGATGGGTGGTGATGTGCAACCTGATCTCGGAGGGAATTATCTGAATCATTATCGTGCAATGGCTTAAGGAATAATTTACGGAATTACAGGTGAAAGAGTTAAGTGGTCAGAAAACTCTCCTTTATGGGATTATGCGCTAATGACTTACCATCCCGACGGAGCTCCGCTCAGGAATTCCTCAAGGTGGTTTCATTCAGATCCCTGGCTTGATTTTAATATGATTGAGACTTACACTCATGTTGATTCGGTTTTTGTTGCAGTACAAAATGACTATAAACTGACTGATCCTGTTAAACCAACAGTTTTGGCTGAACCAGGCTACGAAAATCATCCGAGTCATAAGGGATCAATTTCAGAAATTCAAATAAGAAGGCAGGCATGGCAAAGTATGTTTGCCGGAGCAGCAGGCTTCACATATGGAGCGTTCAGGGACTCAGTCGGGAATGGCCCTATATTCAGCCCATTTAAGGGTTGGGAAAAACTATTGGATCTGGAGGGAGTTAAGTCTATGAAGTACATAAGATCTTTTTGCCTGGAAAACAATTGGCCATCCTGGACACCTGTTAATGATCTTATCATTCCCAATCCCGGACAGGGTGAGTTTCAAAAAGTAGCGGTAAAATCAGGTCCTGGTAATGATATTTTTATTTACTTCCCTGAAAATAAAAGTACCCTGCTTCAATTAAAAGCACATTTCCCTGTAAATAAGGATATTATCTTTCAATGGTATAATACAAAATCAGGAAAATATTCCGAGAAAGTTAAAATTTCACTTCCTGAAGATGGGATAACATTTGGCCCTCCCGGTGATTGGAGTGATGCCATACTTTTACTATCAAATCGAATGTAAAACAAACGGCTAAATGTAATCAAAAAGATCGCATCCCATATATGAACTTAATAATCAATAATATAACTGAGTTATTTTTTTGCTCATTTAATATGAATTAATTGAAAGGGATTCTATCAATTCAGCTGCTGAATTTTAATCCGGTAGCCTGGTTTCCCTTTTATACTTATCTTTTCTCCGCCATTGTCCAGGATTACCCGTTCGCATATACGCATAAGCAATTCGGCCTGTTCAGAAATCTTCATCTCAACAGGTAATTGTGGTCGTGTTAAATTCTTATAGATATCAGGCATCTCAAAACCAGGCAGTACAGCAATATTATTAAACCCTATGTTTACTCCTGTCACGGCGCCGGCAGTTGCTGCATTACAATCTGCATCTAATCCCATTGCCATGGCGTATTGAAGTGTCTTATGGAAATCTCTGTTGCCATATAAAAGAGAAAGCAGAACCATGCCTCCGTTTGAAGGAGTGGAGTTACCATTCCAGTTACGCTCTATAACCCATTTTTTGTAAAATCTTTGTCTCCCTGCTTTCCAGTCTTCCCTGTTTTCGTGATAGATATCAATCGCATCTGTTACAACTTCAGCCATTGCACTTGCCGGATCGACAGATTTCAAAGCTTCTTTAATCACCTCTTCAACAGGGCCTTTATGAAATACGTTCAGACTTATTAGTGAAGTCCAGTACCGGGTTGCCTGAATTGGCTCCCCGCTTACTGCAATATATGCATAATGAATCCCGATATCTGCAGCTGTCTGAGGCATCCCGGGAGCTATCATTCCGTATGATTCTGTACAGAACTGCCCGGAAAGATTATAAGATGAGGCAGTATTATTTTCAGGATCACTTGTCGCCGGAGGAATAATACCCTGATCCATCAGATCACGGGCTCTTTTATTTGCAACCCAGATGCCTGTATTCATGTTTGCTTTCCATATATCAACAATCCGGGGATAAGGGAGCTTAATTATATTTTCCTTATCCATAAAGTACAGATGTGTCAGTTCGAAATCGTTATCATCATCTGTTCTTGCGCCATGAGGTAAATAGACAAAATCTGGCAACGATGCAGCCGGTAATGTGTCGTATTTAAATTCATGGGGTAGTCCCTCAAGACCACCGATAAGCATTCCAACCCACCCTCCGTAGAGATTGTTTAAAAGTTCTTCTCTTGTTATCTCTTTTACAGAATCAACTGAGTTTTCTTTTTGTGCTGAAGTACATGAAAACATTAAAAATAATACTGCAATTGTTAATACGTTTTTTACCATAACTTAGGGAAATTATCTGCCTGAAAAGGAAGAGGTGAGTGAAATTTCTAATAATCTGTTTTTCATTTCAATATCGGCTGATTCAACAGGATATATATTTGTCAGGCCGAGTCCGTAACGGGCTGAAATCAGAAACCCTTTTATAGCAACTCCCGTCCCAAAGTTCAACCCGAGATCCAAAGCTCTCAGATCCTTGCTTTCGCTGGAACCATATAAAATATCTCTGGCAGCACCGTGTGATTCAATTTTATTTCCTCCAACCCCGCATGAGAAGTAGGTTCCGGCAATAAGGGTGATTCCAAAAGCATCTGTTCCTATATTAAGTGCCAGGCTAACAGGGATTTCCAGATAAATTGGGGAAATGAAAATATCAACAGAATCAATTGCATATGACGCTCCCTTTGAAGAAAACATTACGCCAGGATTTACTGAAAGATGGTCAACTATTGTCACCGGAAGTAATAATCCGAAGTGAATTCCTGTAGCTCCTTTAGTTTCTATCGATTCCTTATTCACTTTCATTTCAATTGTGGAAAAATTAAATCCCACAATCTGTGCTGAATTAACCTGGGCGTTCAGCGATTCTTCCAACAAAAGAATCATAAACCCAGTCAAAAAAACAAGTGATTTAATCTTCCTGGGAATATCTGACAGGAATACATCTGTTCTTTCCGTCTTCATAATTCTTGTTAATCTGCTTCATATAGAATATTATCCCAAAGTTACACCATTCAAATACCTCTTTCAAAGATTTCCTGTTTATTTATCCGGAACAATTTATATCATTGAATTGGCAGCATTTCCTCCCAGGTATCAGATCACAATGGTATTGTATTGCATCGAGACATTATTCTTATAGTACAAGGAGCTTATTAATCAGGAAATGCATTCTCGTTTATAATTAATTGCAGTTCTGAAGTATATTTTTATCATTTTTAGTATATTAGCATTTTACAGGCTGAATCTCAAGTTTTAAAATCCTAAAGAGTCAATATATGGAGAAGGTTCATATTTTGCCAACAACCAAGACTCCCGAAATACTGCTTGATCCTTCCGGACACATCAAAATCAAGGGAAGAGCGATTGATGAGAGCAGATCAGGTGTTCCTGAACAGATGATGAACTGGATTGACAGATATTTACTCAGTCCGGCTGATTCAACTGAAGTAATTATTGCGCTTGAATTTCTGAACAGCTTCAACACCCTGATTATGACATCAATTCTGAAGAAAATAGGAGAGCTGCTGAAGCACAGGAAAAAGCTGGTTATCCGATGGTACTATGAAGAAGATGACGTGGATATATACGACAGGGGAGAATATATATCAACTGTTATTGATGTTCCGATTGAGTTTATTACAACCGATGATGTCGCAGAATGCTGATTAGATAAAGCAGAAGGACCTATCCCGGGCTTATACTACAAAAAGCAGATCATCTATATTGCTGTCCCTCCCCTTTCACCTGTCCGGATGCGTATACATTCTTCAAGAGGGGTTATAAAAATTTTCCCGTCACCAACTGAACCAGCACCATTTGTTCTCGCAGATTTCATTATTGCATCTATTGCAACCTCTACAAATCCCTCATTGACAGCTATTTCGATCTTGATCTTAGGAATCAGGTCGGGAACAATCCGTTGTCCCCTGTACATCTCCTCAATTCTTTGCTGCCCATGACCTGAAACCCTGCTGACACTAATCCTTGTGATCTCTGCTGCTATAAGTGCTTCACGAACCTTGTCGAGTTGCACTTCTCTTATTATTGCAGTAATTAATTTCATGAAATTTCTTTTTATCTGAAGTCTAATTCGGATTTAACATGCCGTATCCTCTTTCACCGTGATATGCCCTGTCGAGACCTGCCATTTCATCATCTTCTGATGATTTGAACTTTATAAACCTGTTCAGGATATAAATAATTGCCAGCGTCATAAGTGAAGCATAAACAATGGCTATCACTACTGCAAGAGTCTGTATGCCAAGCTGGTCCCAGAGAGTCCAGGTGCCACCGGCAGCAGTTGCAGCCTCCGACATCCATGATGGTCTTATAAAGAAAACCAGGAGTATAGCTCCTGTTATGCCACCAATACCGTGAATTCCGAATGCATCAAGTGAATCGTCATATCCAAGCTTATTCTTGATCATAATTGCAGAATAGCATACAAATGATGCAATTATTCCAAGGAAAAAAGCACCATATGGCTGTACCACACCTGCAGCAGGTGTCACAGCAACCAGTCCTGCCAGGATACCGCTGGCAAAACCCAGGGCTGTAGCTTTTCCCTGATGAACGCTTTCTATTATTGCCCAGGCCATTGCTCCTGCAGCAGCAGCCACCTGTGTTGCTGTAAGTGCCTGTGCTGTACTCAGTCCTGATGAAACGCTGCTTCCGGCATTGAACCCGAACCAGCCAACCCAGAGAAGACCGGCCCCAAGCATTGTAATGACAAGGTTATTAGGGCGTATTACCTGATATGGATATCCGCGGCGTGAACCAAGGTAAATGGCAGCTACCAGACCACTAACGCCCGCTGAAATATGTACAACTGTACCACCGGCAAAATCAATTGCTCCCTTAGCACCAAGATTAAAAAGAAATCCATCGGATGCCCATACCCAATGACAAAGAGGATTATAGACAAACAGACTCCATGCAGCTATGAAGAAACAATAAGCTTTAAAAGAGACCCTCTCCGCAAATGCCCCGGCAATAAGTGCCGGAGTTATGATGGCAAATTTCCCCTGGAACATCGAAAAGACGTATTCCGGAATACCTGCATCCATTATGTTTTCATCAATCCCCTTTAGGAAAAAGTAATCATTGCTCCAGCCGAACCAGCCTCCCAGAATATTTTTACCGAAACTCATGCTGTAGCCTACAACTACCCACATAATACTAATTATGCCCATTGCCACAAAGCTGTGCATGATTGTACCCAGAACGTTTTTTGTTCTTACCAGCCCACCATAGAACATTGCAAGTCCAGGCACCATTAAAAGCACCAGAGCAGTTGAGGTAAGCATCCATGCAGTGGCGCCTGTGTCAATAGCCTGTCCGTCAGAAGCAGATAATCCCGTGAAAATTGTCAGCATTAGCACAAGTACCACAAATGATCTTTTCCGAAGATTTAACATAAAACTGTCTATAAATTACTATTATATTGTGCAAACATATATATTTTAGGGGTTACTTCAAATTATTTTACTATTTTTTTAATTTATACCCTATTTTTATATACGTATAATTAGCTATTTTATATATTCTATGCGACACACCCCCCTTTTTTTGATATTCAAACCTTAAAATAAGATCGATTTGTGAAATTTCCAATACGAATTAAAAATTATACCTTTGATAAGAGCAGGATCTGTTGAATTATAACTCATAGCAGACACCATGTTTATCAGACATTTTCAGATAAAATTCATATTGTTGCTTTTGTCATTTTCCGTCGCAGGATGCTACGGAGATATAAATATAAGCTGCGAGGTTCAGGCTCCGGGATGTTTTGACCACGATTCGCTGAATCTTTATTTCTTTCATTCAGCTGTTGTCAGAAGGCCTGCAAAAGGCATTTCAGCCTTTCCCGACGGGGGAATTCCCAAAATATTGTTTAAAAAAGTCACCTTCAGCAGATACAATATGGTACAGAAATCTCTCGAGACAATACTTGACTACGGCTCTATGCCCTGGTCCTCGAGCAGATGGAAATACAATATATATGTCAGAAATGATACAGTGGCATTTATGATAGAGCCTGTTTCAGGCTGGGAAAAAGAGCTTAAATGGGGACTCGATTCAGCATATTATCAAAAATTCAGGTATTTATATGTATATCAATTAAGAAATGGAGATATTTCACGATATGAACCCTCCGGAAATGAAATCTTTACCACTTTAAAAGTTCCGGTTTCAGAGATGAAGAAATTGACAGGGAATCTGAAATACAGTGACTGGGGTATAATAATAGATGAGATATCGCATGCTGGCAAAAATCAGATGATCAGAGATTTATCCGGGCTGAGAGGCAACCAGGAATACCGTAATGCTCTGATCGAAATACTTGGTGATGAGCTGACAAAAAAGGAGATAGCTGAGATCAAATCTGAAATAAATAAATATCTAAACAGTCTAAGTGATTATGAGCGTTTGCTAAAAAAGGAGTCCGCGGAAATTACAATAGACAGGCTATCGACCATTAAATAACTTAACCCATTTATTCATCTGCTAAAAAGGGCGCAAATAACTAAATGAATTAGTATCCTGCGCCCTTTGTGAATAAACAGATCTTATGCAACTAATATGGTCCGGTTGCTTTAATTGTAAGAAGATTGGTTTCCAAGCCATCAAGGTAGATAAGAACCCATGTCTGTACCTGTAATCTGAAAATTCTTTCGGTCCAGACTCCCGGCTCTGCAGAAATCTCATTAAAATCAAAGATCGCTGGCGCAGCCTTTGCCAGTTCTTCACATCCCGGAGTAACTGCTAACTCTCTCATAAAGCTTCTCAGAGCCGTCTCAAGGCTCAAATCTGTCCCATTAATTCCAACTTTCAAAGCTACAGGTACTACATTTGGTGAATCAGGTGCGTACAGAACATCAGGATTATTATTCCATGCCGGCACTGTAGTACCTCCGACTTCTAAAATCCGAATCTGATATTCATTTGCGATTTTAAGGATATCATCAATTTTCTGCATCAAAGGAGTTTGATGATCAGGGAAAGTTGTTTCATCCAACGCCAATTCAAGTTTGTTATACCTTTTAGCCAGTCCATAACTGTCATGAATCATCTCCCTTGAAACATTCAATGCCAGTAAGGCTGAAAAGACTGAAATGACAGCCAGGAGGAACAGTACATTAACTGTATTATTAATATCATAGTCTTTAATCCTTGATGTAACCACCAGGTATATCGGAAGAAAAAACACATATGGAAACGGGAGTGCTAACGATAATGCGACTCCGGCTCCAGGCCAGTGCATTATTTTGAAAAGCATCCCACCAAATACAACAAAGCAGGTAATCCATATTACTATATAAAGTCCAGGATGCTGTCTGTTACCTTCAGTCCTGAAATTATTTCTCAGGGCAAGAGGAATAAAAATAAGAACCAGGGTAACCATTCCGGAAATAATCATTATGGCTGCTCCCGGCCAATGATTTATTTTAAATAGGGTACCGAGAATAATTATCACTGTGGTGATCAGACCTAATATATATATTTTCTGTTTCATGATATCTTGCGTTTAGTTATTTACTATGTTTCGAAACAACCGAAAAAGCTTCGGATTCTGCAATAAGAATACTGTTTTTCACAAGTCCCAGTGAATGAAGACCGGCCATTAAAGAAGTCCTGTCTCCACTAAGATCCTCAACTGGCAAACAGACCGAAGGATCAAGTATTTTTCCCAATCTGCCAAGTTCCCCTCCGGGAGTCAGGCTGACAAGGTAATCTGCATACTCTTTAAGTTTTGAATCCAGTTCCTCGCGTGTGGTGCATCCGGGCATTAGAAAATCTTCGACTGGCTCATATTTAAATAATCCTTTAATTGAATAAAACTGGATCTCAGGCCCGTTTTCTGTTTGTTTGATCTGTTCTGTCAGGATAGCCGGATTTCCGGATTTACCTTCTGATTCTGCAATCATTTTCGCTTCAACACCATTAATGACCTGAAGAAGGCTGGCAGCTCCTGAATTAATTTTCATCAGAACAGGACCCATAGCAGAATCATTATTATTTTTAAGAAAAGCTTGATTCTTCCCGGACAAATAATTGAACATTGCCTGCTGTTCGGCCTGGTGATTAAAATAAGAATTTTCGTAAGACCTCTGCAAGCTAAGATTTAAAAGAGTACAAGGAACAACAACTGCTATAGTGCCAATCACCATGTAAATAAATCTGGCGCTTATATTATTTTCCTCCTTCCATGTTGCGAAAGTATACCAGGGGAAGACCACCACTGAAATTAACAATAGTCCTGCTACCTGAAGCGTGGTTGCCAATGGCCAGTGCTGAATTTTAAAAAGCAGTCCCAGAATAAAACAAATAAGCCCTGCAGCGCCCAGAAAATAAATCATCCTTTTGGAACTTTTTTCCTGATCTCCAAGCTTGCTGACAAGCAGCGAGGGGATGAAGAAAAGTATCCCAGTAAGTGCGGCAAAAATCAGGATGGTACCTGCCCCGGGCCAGTGTTGTACCTTAAACAAAGTACCTGCAATAAATAACATCCCGGCAAAGAATGCTGAGATATAAAGGAGTAGTCGCTTACCGCTATGAGTCTCTTTCCATAGAACTCCAAGAGCAGAAGGTATGAAAACAAAAGCCAGGATCACAGATCCAAGGAGCAGCATTGTGGCTCCTAACGGCCAGTGCATGATTTTGAATAAAGCAGCATTGCCCAGCAGGACTGTGCCTGCTATGCCCGAAATTTTCATTGTTTTTTTCATAATTCTGTATTTTGTGTCAACTGCATAAAGTGTCTCTTCCTGTATCTCTTTGATTCTGCGTACCCCTATTTTCTTATTCACCTTTTTATAAGCCTCAGAAAATTCCATCCCCTTTTGCATTTCATTTTCAACATCGCAGCAAACATGGTCAATCAGTTCTTCCAGAAGATGTGAGAATGATATCTCCTGTCGCCTTATATCCCGGCTTATCTGGTCAATATCGTACAGACTAAGTTCAGGCATAGAGTAATCCGGGTTTTGATTCAACGATGCGCTGTAACGACTCAATAAACTCTTTTAGTTCTTTAACTTTCTCAATCACAACAGATTGTCCTTTATCTGTAAGAGCATAATAGATCCTTATCCTGTTGTTATAGTTTTCAGATGTGGTTACAAGGACATCTTCGCTTTCCAGTTTGTGAAGTATGGGATAGAGTGCACCGTAGGTAAGCTTTATTTTCCCCTGGCTCATCTCTTCCACTTTCCTTGTTATAGCATATCCGTGCATCCTGCCTTCCTCTTTGAGAAGTTTAAGCACTATGGTCTTCAAAGACCCTTTAAGAAGTTCACTTGATATCATAATAATTTATTTTTATATACATTCTTATATATATAAGTGTCTTATATATTGCAAATATAAACTATTCTAAAATACAAATGCAATTTTTTTTGAAGTTTTTTTCAAAATATTTTGCCAGTTTAAAAATATGTCATACTTTTGACCAATTGGTTAATCTATTTAGTTAATCTTTCTGGTTAAACCTAATGGTTAAGAGAAATGACTGAAAATGAGAAGCAAACCGAGGAAAAGATCTTCGAAGCCGCAACAGAGGTATTTGTGGAAAAAGGTATGGATGGGGCACGTATGCAGGATATTGCCAACCATGCCGGAATAAATAAGGCATTGCTTCATTACTATTACCGGACAAAAGACCATTTGTTCAATGCGGTATTTGAAATGATCGCCGGACAGATGTTTAAGAAATTTGCACCGGTATTCGATGAAAAACTTACTCTCGAAGAAAAGATAAGGTTCTTCTACAGGGAACACATAACCTTCCTGCAAAAGAATCCAAGGCTTCCTGCCTTCCTCCTTAATGAAATCAACCGTAACCCAGCTAGGATCAAAAAACTTATCCAGCAGATTGATGTCAACAAACTATGGCTAACGCTTGAGGCACAGCATAAAGATGAACTTAACAAATACAACATTACTAGGGATACAATGCCTCAGTTAATGACATCGATTGCAGCTATTAGTGTTTTTCCTTTTGCAGCCAGGGGAATCCTGGAATCGATATTTGAAAAAATGAATATCAACTTCAATGAATATATGGAGGAACGAAAAGAATTTGCAGCAGATTTTGTGATCAGAGCTGTAACAAAAAAAAGAGGTGACTAAAGTGAACCGGAGTATAGAGTGCTTGTTGTTGAATTAAAAAATCAGATTTATGAAAAGGAAAGTTCTCATAATTATCTTACTGTTTATATTATGGCCGTTTATTATTAATGCCCAGAAGATCCTTACACTTAAAGAGTGCTATGACATGGCTATGACCACAAATGCACTTGCCGGTGAAAAAGAGGCATACGGTACGATCTCCAGGCTGAAAGACAACAATCTTTTAAAAGGGTGGCTGCCAAATATCGACGCCAACGGAAGCTTCGTATATAACTCATCAGTAATAGATATGAGCAGCGCACTCGGAGCATTGCCCTTACCCGGAATTGCAGATGCAATTAAACCTCTTCCTCATGAACAATATAAATTAACTGTTGATATAAACCAGGTAATATATGATGGGGGAGCCATCAAGGGAGCCAGAGCTTTTGAGAAAGCAGAACTTAGTGTAAATGAGAAACAGACCGAGACAGATATGTACAAGCTCCGGAGCCAGATTAATTCATGCTATTTCAATCTGATGTTGCTGGCACAGCAGAAAGAGCTTCTGAATAATTTCCATGAGTTACTTTCAAAGCGAATAATCTCGATGCAGTCAGCTGTTAATAATGGCGTTATAATTAAGTCTGACATAGATGTTATGGCATCGGAAAAGATAAAAATTGAACAGCAGCTTACTGAAAATGAGATCAGGAAAATATCTCTGGTCAAAGTTTTATCGGACCTCACAGGATCAGATATAGATAATGCTACAGAATTTGTTCTCCCTCAACAGGCAGAATTAACCGATGATCTTACGAGACCTGAACTTCAGCTATTCGATTTGAGAAAAGAGCAGCTTTCAGCCGGCATTAAGGTTCTTGAGAGCAAAAGAATGCCCAAAGCATTTGGATTTGCCACTGTTGGTTATGGGAATCCTCCCGGAAGCAATTTTTTTAAAGATGAGTTTGCTCCCTATTATATTGTAGGAGCGGGAATTAAGTGGAACATTTTTGACTGGAACAAAACAAGAAATGAGAAACAGGTAGCTTCAATTCAGCAGGGAATTATCGAAAACCGTAAAAACGATCTTACTGATAACCTAAAAAGGTTACTTGAATCAAAAAAAGCAGAAATATCCAGTCTTGAATCTTTGCTTAATACTGATAATGATTTGATAGCAATGAGAAAGAGAATAACATCTGCTGCTGAATCTCAGTATGATAACGGGACAATTACTGCAACTGAATATCTAAACGAACTGAATTCCGAAAAGCAGGCACTGATAAATTTTGAGATCCATAAAGTAAATCTTGCCATGGCAAGAGTTGAATATATGAATATAAGCGGAAAAGAAATAGAATAATAACTCATCCAAAAAATATGAAAACCAGATCGCTAACAATCATTGCAGTCATCCTCCTGGCAGGATGCAAAAACAAAACTGAACAGGCAGATGCATTCGGCAATTTCGAAGCTACCGAAGTAATTGTATCTGCTGAAACCAGTGGACGGATCCTGAGTTTCGACACTGTAGAGGGGACACTGGTTGAAAAGGGAGCCACAATTGTCCGGATCGATACTACACTGTTTTATCTGCAGAAAGGTGAAATTGAAGCAGGCATGAAGAGCATAGGAACAAGGATAAATTCAATTAATGCACAGAACGATATCCTTAATCAGCAGATTGATAACCTAAATATTAACATCGAAAGGATACGCAGGATGCTGAAAGACGATGCCGCAACGCAAAAACAGCTTGATGATCTGACAGGTCAGGTTGCGGTGATACAGAAACAGATTGCAGCAAACAATACGCAGAAGGCTTCGGTGGCTGCTGAACTATCCGTTTACGAATCAAAGAAAGCCACCCTGTCCGAACAGATCAGAAGAAGCTGTGTTAAAAGTCCCCTGAATGGCATTTTAGTTGAAAAATATTCAGAGGCAGGGGAGATAACGGCAGCCGGGAAACCGCTGGCTAAAATAGCCGATCTGTCAGTCCTTAAACTAAAGGTTTTTGTAAGCGGGGCGCAGCTTGGAAGCATAAAGACCGGTCAGAAATGTACAGTAAGGATTGATAAGGGAGACAAAGGTTACAGTTCTTTCCCCGGAAGTATCAGCTATATATCCGAAAAAGCTGAATTCACCCCCAAGATCATCCAGACAAAAGAAGAACGCGTAACCCTGGTATATGCCGTTAATATTGATGTTCAGAATGACGGGGCCTTAAAATCGGGTATGCCTGGCGAAGCTATCTTCACAACAGAAAATAACTGATCGGATGCAAAAGGTAATCGAATCATCAGGAATCAATAAATCGTTCGGTAGCACAAAGGCTTTGAATGACATTTCATTCGATGTGAATGAATCGGATGTATTTGGCTTCATTGGTCCTGATGGCGCAGGGAAAACTACCCTTTTCAGAATTATTACCACTCTTTTGCTGCCTGATGATGGTGAACTGAAGATTCTTGGAATAGATAGTATAACTCACTTTAAAGAACTAAGAAAGAACATAGGTTATATGCCCGGGAGGTTCAGCCTTTACCAGGATCTTTCTGTTGAGGAAAACCTTAATTTTTATGCTACGGTGTTCGGAACTTCTGTTCAGGAGAATTATGACCTGATAGCTGATATCTATTCACATATAGAGCCTTTCAAAAAACGTCTTGCAGGTCAGCTTTCCGGTGGAATGAAACAGAAGCTTGCATTATCGTGCGCTCTTATCCATAAGCCTGCTTTGCTTGTTCTTGATGAACCAACCACAGGTGTCGATGCTGTTTCAAGATCTGAGTTTTGGGACATGCTCGCAAAACTGCGCAAACATAAAATCACAATACTGGTTTCAACTCCGTATATGGACGAAGCAATGAGATGCGACAGAGTCGCACTGATACAGAACGGACACATTTTAACTGTAGATGAGCCACAGAATATACGTGATGCCTTTCCAAGAAAGCTCTTCGCTATAAGATCCGCATCAAAATATAAGCTGATTACAACTCTTAGAAAATTTGAATGGACGAATACTGCATTTCCTTTTGGCGACTCGGTACATGTTACCTTCACAAATGATACAGCATATAACAGTGTGATAGAATACCTTACTAAAGAAGGAATCAGCGATGCTGCAATTGAGGAGACTAAGGCCGGAATAGAAGACAGGTTCCTGGAACTAATGGAAAATGGCGCAAAGGCATAACGGCACAATGGCGCAATGGGCTAAATAAATTGGAAACAATTAAAAATGACTAATAATCCAGTAATATCGGTGCATAATCTGGTTAAGAAGTTCGGGAGCTTTGTGGCAAACGACAACCTGACATTTGAAGTTTACGGGGGTGAGATATTTGGATTTCTGGGTGCAAATGGTGCAGGAAAAACAACTGCAATACGGATACTTTCAGGACTCTCCAAACCAACTTCCGGCGAGGTTTTGGTAGCAGGTTATGATGCATACCACCAGACAGAAAAGATTAAGAAGAACATTGGCTATATGTGTCAGAAGTTTTCGCTTTACGAAGACCTTACTGTAAAGGAAAATATAATATTATACGGGGGCATATATGGAATGAGCAAATCACTTATAAGGTCAAGATTGAAAGATCTGCTCTCAAGGTTAAAGTTCGAAGAGTACGAGAACAGGACGATATCTGATCTCCCCCTTGGACTCCGGCAGAAACTTGCCTTTTCTGTGGCTGTTCTGCATGAACCAAGAATAGTTTTTCTCGATGAGCCTACCGGTGGTGTTGATCCAATTACCAGAAGACAATTCTGGGAGATGATATATGAAACAGCTGAAAGAGGAATTACGGTCTTTGTAACAACTCACTATATGGATGAAGCCGAATACTGCGACAGAGTCTCTATTATGAATGAAGGTAAAATTGTTGCGCTGGATACTCCGGGGAAGTTAAAAAAACAATATAATGCTGAGTCGGTTGAGGAGGTGTTCATTAAGATCGCACGACCTTATAAAAACTAATTTATGAAACGATTCCTTGGTTTTGTTAAGAAAGAATTCCTGCACATTTTCAGGGATTACCGCACACTTTTTATCTTATTCGGTATTCCTGCAGCACAGATACTTATTTTCGGATTTGCTGTAAGCACTGATATAAAAAATGCCGGTGTTGCCTTTCTTGATCTGTCAAACGATGAAATAACTCAAAAGCTTACAGATAAGATAGTCTCTTCAGGCTTTTTTAAAAAAACCGAAAATCTTCTCAATTACAACGATATAGATGTAATCTTCAAAAAAGGAAAGACAAAAGCCGTAGTAGTTTTTGAAAAAGACTTTGGCAAAAAACTTGTAAGTGATGGGAAAGCCTCCCTTAGCATTATAGCCGATGGATCAGAGCCCAATACGGCGACTCTGGTAACAAACTATGCAACCGCCATTATCAGCGATTTTGCAAGAGAAAATGCAGGACCTTCTCTGAATAACTCCTTACGCATCAATCCTGAAATAAAAATGTTCTATAATCCGAATCTTAAAAGCCATTTCATGTTTGTGCCGGGAGTCATAACAATGATTCTTATACTCATATGCGCACTTATGACATCGGTCACAATCACCAGGGAGAAGGAATTCGGAACCATGGAGGTCCTGCTGGTATCTCCACTGCGGCCGATACAGATAATACTGGGGAAGGTTATGCCCTATTTTATACTTTCGTTCATCAATGTGCTGCTCATTCTTGCTCTTTCGTGGTTTGTATTCGCACTGCCTGTAAAAGGAAGCATGGCGCTTCTTCTTGCCGAGTCAATGCTGTATATACTAATGAGTCTGACTCTTGGAATTTTAATTTCAACTGTATCAAGTACTATGCAGCAGGCCATATTTATATCCCTTATAGGACTTATGTTACCAACCATTCTGCTGTCAGGGTTCATTTTTCCCATTGAGAACATGCCGAAAATTTATGATTATGTAAGCATGATAATGCCTCCGCGATACTTCATAATTATAATAAAGAATATCATGATCAAAGGAACAGGACTATTATACATATGGAAAGAGACACTAATCCTTATTGCGATGACAATAGTGTTTATAGGACTGAGTGTGAGGAAGTTCAAGATAAGACTTGAGTAAGATGAGGGGGAGATTGGGAGAAAGGGAGAGAAGGTGATAAGAAACAAGATAAAAATAAAATGATAAAGGTTTTTAAAGGTGGGGTGGTTTAAGAAAAAAGTAACTAAATGAGAACAATTCTATACCTGATACGAAAAGAGTTTATTCAGATCTTCCGGAATAAATTTATCTCAAAGGCCATTTTTGGGGTACCAATAGTACAGATGCTACTTTTAGTCCCGGCCATTACATTTGAAATAAAGAATGTTAACCTGGCCATTATTGACAGGGATATGACCTCCGAGTCGAGGGGATTGATCCATAAACTTGAAGGATCAACATTTTTTAAGGTGAAGTATTCAACCTTCTCCGAGAGTGAAGCCAACAACCTTCTTCATCGCAGTAAGTGCAATGCAATACTTCAGATACCATCAGGTTTTGGAGAGGAGATTGGCAAAGGTGGTACAGGTAAACTCCTGGCAACAGTAGATGCAATAAATGCCTCTTCAGCACAACTGTCATGGGCATATCTGAACGGAGTTATACGCGATTACAATATGGATATTATAATGGAAAACATCAGCACAAATCCGATAACACCGCAACCACATATCGATATTACGAACCGTTACTGGTACAATGAAGAACTGAATTACAAGTATTATATGCTTCCCGGTATCCTGGTCATACTCGTCACTGCCATAGGATTCCTGCTGGCAGGACTTAACATGGTGAGAGAAAAAGAGATAGGTACAATTGAACAGATAAATGTGACCCCGGTCAGGAAGCATCAGTTTATTATTGCAAAAATGGTCCCCTTTCTTATAATCGGCCTAATTGACCTTGGTTTGGGGCTCTCAATAGGTAAGCTGGCATTCGACATACCATTCGAAGGAAGCATTATGCTGATGTTCTTTGGATCAACAATATTTCTGGTAGCAGTACTCGGGCTGGCACTCTTAATTTCAACTTTCTCGGGAAGCCAGCAGCAGTACATGTTTGTAGCTTTCTTCTGCATGATAATATTCATACTGATGAGCGGAATATTCACACCTTATGAAAGCATGCCAATGTGGGCCCAGGACTTCAATCTTATCAATCCTGTTGCTTATCTGATGAGAATTAACAGGATGGTGATGCTTAAGGGATCATCAATGAATGACATATCGGGTGAGCTGATCTCACTTGGCCTCATTGCAGTTATCTTCACCTCCCTTGCGGTAAGACGTTACAGAAAGACAGCCTAAAAACGGACTCCTATAACAATAATATCATCAATCTGACCTGAAAGTGCTTCAAGGGAAGGATCCGGAGGCGGATGATTTATCCATTCTTCAATGATGTTATTGTAAGCCGTACGTTGCGAAGGCATGTCAAAAGCCTGGTTATTAAGCAACATTTCCTTAAACCTCTTCTTCATGAATTTTCTTCCGTCAGGTCCTCCGAACTGATCAAGAAATCCGTCGGAGAAGAGGTAAACTGTATCGCCTTTCACGATATCAATCTCATTATTTGTAAACGATTCCATTGATGAGTGGTAGCCTATTGGCATCTTGTCGGCAGGGGTTTCCATAAGTTCGTATCCTTCACCGTTTTTACGGATCAGGAACAGCGGATTATTTGCTCCCGCGAACATCAGCTTCCTGTTTTTCAGATCAAAAGAGCATAGAGCAATATCCATCCCATCCTTTGCACCGTCGTGGGTTCCTTCCTGCTTCAGTGCAGTTATGATATTACTCCTGAGGCTGTTAAGGATATCTGATGGTTTAACTAAACCAAGTTCATTCACAATCTTATTGAGGAAACTGACTCCAAGCATACTCATGAAGGCACCAGGCACACCATGACCAGTACAGTCGGCAGCGGTGAATACAACATGATCATTTTTATAACTCATCCAGTAGAAGTCTCCGCTTACAATATCCTTCGGCCGGAAAAGCACAAAATAATCACTGAACTCCTTCCTTAATAAATTATCATCCGGCAGGACAGCACGCTGTATTCTTTCTGCATAATGAATACTGTCAGTAATCTCCTTTTTCTGGTAAGTAACCACATCTCTCTGCCGTGCTATTTCATCCTTTTGCATTACAACTTCCCTAGTCCTCTCTTCAACAATCTTCTCAAGCCTTATTTTCTCCTTTATCAGGTTCCGCTCCCTGATCCTTATTATCATTATGACAGAGAATACCAGAAGTATCAGTGCAGGCATGTAGAACCATGGTGTCTGCCAGAAAGGAGGTTTGATCACAAAAGAGTATTCGGCAGTATTGCCGGTTATGCCATACTTATTTTTAGCCTTTACTTTAAAAACATAGCTGCCGGGTGTGAGTCCTGAGAAAACCACTTCCCTTTCCTTAATATACGGAGACCACTCCTTACTCTGATTTTCAAGAAAATAGGAGAACTCCAGACCACCCGGATCATCATATTCGAAACCTGTAAAAACGAAGGTAAGGTGATTGTCTTTATGAGGGAGTACAAGATTTAGTGGAAGACCGGACCACCTCCCTGTTTCGAATTTCCTGGCTTTCCAGTCGACATCCTCAAAAAACAATCTGACGCCGGTTATTCTTGTTTCAGGCTTTAAAGAATAATCAAAATCGCGAAACGGATTGTACTTCATAAGGCCGTTCTTAGTACCGATCCATGCCATTCCCTCACTATCTGTTTCAATGGAATTTGCACTGTTCTCCCCGCCTGTAAAACCGTCATTTATTCCATAATGAATAACGGCTTTCACTGTCTGCTCCTTATTGAGAACAAGCAGATCAAAACCTTTGTCATTTCCGGCAGCGAGTAAAGTGTCTCGAATGAACTGAAGAGAGTTGATCTTGTTGGAAGACAGTAAATTTTTTGCAGCAATTTGTGAGATTGGCAATGAATCCCTGGCGATATCCAGCTTAAATATTCCCCCGTCAAGGGTCCCAATCCATATATTTCCAAAAGTATCCTCAGCCAGTGCAGATATTTTCAGGCTTGTTAATCCTTCTACTTCATTATAGTCGGTATAGGCTGCTCCATCAAGCTTTACAAGGCCTCCCATGGTTGCCATCCATATTATCCCTTTTTTGTCCTCAATTATGCTCTGTACCTCATCATTTATGAAGCCCTCATCCTGGGTCATGAAGAACAGATTATCACCAAAGATCCTGCCATAGCCCCCGGCAGTCCCAATCCATACATCATTATGTGAGTCGGCAAGCAGTGTACTTATATTTTTATTTCCAAGCTTGTTATTGCCAATGAATGAAGAAATCTTTGAATTCTTAAGGATATTTATCCCGTTATTTGTCCCTATCCATATTTCATCCTTTTTCTTAGCAATTGTATTTGCGCCTAAACTGTTTAATCCGGCAGAAGAGGAATAGTGGCTGAGACGTTTAATTGAACTTCCCTCTTTCCTGAAAAGTGATAATCCTTCCTCTGTAGCCAGGTAGAAATCACTATTATTAATAAACAGTATGTCAAGAGCTATATTCCCTTTGATCCCATCATTAACCGTATACCTCATGAATTTATCATCCTGGTACATCATTGTTCCCTGCCCGAATGATGCAAACCATATATTATTATCCCTGTCAGGCATTATGTCAAGTATCTGGTTCGAAAGAAGGCCTGATTCCTTATTGAGTATCCCGGCCAGTTTCCCATTTTCGAGTTTTATAACGCCCTGGTCATTGGTTGCTATCCATATCACTCCATTATCCATTTTGCAGATATCCCATGCCACCATATCCGCAATAGTTGTGTTCACCTTTGAGGGAGTTAGAGTGATCTCATGAGCATCTTTTCCGGGTCTAGCAATGAAAACTCCTTTTCCATATGTGCCGAGCCATATTTCTGAACCGTTTCCAGGTTCTATGGTGGTAATAATAGGATTGTACAGCCCGTTCCCCAAATCAGGATTATAAATTTCTTTTATTTCCAGGGAGTCACTTTCAAACTCAATTATACTTAATCCTCCTCCCATTGCCAGCCAGAGCTTTTTATCGGGAGCCTCATAAATATCGAATATGAGATTATTTAGAAGGCCGTTATCTACTGTGAAAGATTTAACAGTAACTGAGTCTCCGTATGATATCCCGGAAAGACCTCCGTCATTGGTTGCAGCCCAGATTATCCCGTTTGAACCTTCTGTGATCTTCAGGACAGAGGTTCCGTTAAGTCCCTGGTCTTTTCCAACAACATTAAATGAAAATCCATTATATACAGTTATTCCCTTATCGGTACCTATCCATATATTCCCCTTTGAATCCTCAAAAAGACTCCTTACAACATTGTCCGACAGACCGTTAACCTTCGAAAATACCTCGCTCTTCATACCGTCGAAGCGGGCAACTCCGGCGCCGTCGGTTCCCATCCAGATATAGCCGCGTGAATCCTGAAGAAGACAATAAACCGAAGCCTGGGGAAGTCCCTCTTCAACTGAATATCTTCTGAAAAAATATTGCTGTGAAAAGAGGTCCGCTCCTAAAAAGAGCAGAGTAAGTATGCTTATAATCAGTCTTTTCTGCATGGGGAGGTTAGTTTGGATACTAAAACTTTTTCTTTTTACCACGGATAACACGGATTAACACGGAGTTCATTATTCCTGTTTCCTTGCAGTTCCATTAAATACTTGGTGATAATGTATCTCAATAGCACCGCCAATTATCTTATATGATATCTCATTGATGTGCTTTTGGGTAATCATGTTTAGTCTTCCTCTGTGATTCTCCGTGCCCTCCGTGCCTACGTGGTTAAAATTCTTATTTCGTAATAAAAATAAACTGTCCTCCCTCATCGCCGGCATTTCTGATAGGTGAATATGCCGGGGTTTGCATTGAGTTGTTGACAACAGGGATTTTCAGGAAGTCGAATACCTGACCCGCATCTATATACTTTTCACCGTTATTCCTGAGAGCCTGAAGAAAATAATATGCAAAAATCGAATGGTTCTCCTTTCCTTTGTCCATTACAGGCTCTACACCCCCTGATGTAAGCGCTTTTCTGCTGCTGAGCGAATACATCTTGGAGTAGTATTTTGTAGAATTTTCATAAGGAATTGTCATCGTCTTACCCCTGAAGATATCGCCACTGAAGCATGCATCAGTTACCAGAAGCGTATGTTTGGAAGGTATTCCGGAGAGGAAGGCCCTTATATCCTCGTTTGATATGTACTTTGAGATTGATTTCCCGTTTGCATCAACAGGCACCCAGAATCCTTTGTCCATATTTTCAATATATTCACCATGCCCGGAATAGTAGATAAGAACATTGTCATTTGCCTTAACGTTACTCATAAGCCTTTCAAATTCCGCAAGAATATTATCCCGTGTGGCCTCCTGATTGTACATGGTTTTGAGCGAAGTAAATGTATATTTCGATGAAAGCAGTTCAGCCACACCCTTTGCATCATTCACAGCGTTTCTCAAAGGTGGCCATTCTCCTGTATACTCATCAATACCGATAATCAGTCCATAATACTCTCCCACCTCAACCGATTTCATTGCCTGGGCTACATTCAGCCCCTTCAAAGGATCATTTCCTCCCCTGAAATCGCTGTAAGTCTGGGCAAGAGCTTTATCGAGTTCAACCTTAACCAGCTGGTCCAATGATACTTTCAGATCGATATCATTTACATTTGTTATGTCAGCGCCTGTTATCTCAAATTTTATGGGAATTATTGAATCGGTATAGCTTTTATTAGCAAAGAACTGGAGAGTTATTAGCTGTTCCTCTCCTTTTTTAAGTGAAGTTACCGGCTTGAAATCAACCACTTCCACATTAGCAGGCATCTTATTACTGATGGAGAGCGATGAAGCATCTTTATCGCCGACGTTCCGTAAATTAAGGGTAAGAGTTACAGGCTTGCCTATCGAAACCTTCTCGTCATTGGTGTTGAATTTATAGTCCATGATCAGGACTTTAGATTTTGTATCCTCCTTTTTGTCGAGATAAGCAACATCTATTTTATCCACCCTTATAGTAGAATTTTCAGCAACCTGGAATCCGATAAGGTTACCGAAAAACGGTTCGAAGGGCATGGTATGAACGAGGCTTTCATTGAGGAAGAAGTAGTATTTATCAGCTACTTTTCTCACGGTTAACTTATTGAAGGTATACCTGTTGACCTTTGGTGAGATTGTAAAGGGAACGTAGTCCTTGAATTCACCGGTATATCTGTCTATTGTGAAATGTCCGGCTCCGGTCAGAAGGAAGTCGAACTGTTTCATCGGGTTGGCTGCCTTACCCCATTGTAGTCCGTAGCCTTTATCCATTTGTCCTTCGACAAAACGGATTGAAGTTTCGATCTCGAAGCTTCTGTTCTGGTCAATGATAACCGGGATCAGGTCCTCTTTGGGTTTGTTTGTGAGTGACTCAAAGATAAGATGTCCTTCCTCGATACTTTCAGCCCAGCTGTTCTCCTCGATACCCAGCAACCAGTAGTTACTGAATTTGGAGAAGTCATCCTGGAGTACGAACTGTGCTTTCAGGTTCTTGCTGTATGAATAATCTGACGGATTAGCATTTTCCTGTGCTGACAGAACTAAAGCCGGAAAGAGTAATAATGTGAACAATAATTTTTTTGTAGACATGACTGCAATGGTTTAGTAATCAAAGATAATAAATTATAAAAACTGTGCCAAGAATTTTTTTGATCCGGCTTATGGCCTCATGGAACTGGCAAAAAGGTTGATGCACGGGTACAATCTGCTGTTAAAATCAGGTTGATTAAAAGCAAAATATCATAGGACTAAATTTATCAGTATACAGATTTTATAAATTTTAGGAACATACAACATTAAATAGCCATCTTTATGGAAAAGCTCATCAGGTTTCTTATTGTGCTTTCTGTATTATCGTGTATATCACTTAATAAAGCTTCAGCACAATATTGCGTCCCTGACTCATCCAATAAATAGTTTACAGGTTTATACTTCTAATTTAACGCTTTCTATAATAGTTCTTTCATTTTCTTTTTAAGTTTCATTTCTAAATTAACAATTCTGCTTTTACTTAAAAAATTTGACTCGTATTTGTTTAATTAATAACTTGCTAATTCTGAAAGTCTTCATTTAGAATTTAATATATTATCCCGTCAAGTTAATGTAATAGATTCATTCATCATGAAAAAAATCAGATCAGCAAAACTAATAACAGTTATATGTATCACTTTATTACTGTTGTTTAACGCAGTAATAACAAAATCCCAGGATATTATTGATAAGGCTGGATCCAGCTTTTATGGTTGTACCCCAGGGACTCTTGAGATTCCCTTCAGCTTTTCAGGAGCAGTACTCGATTCCAGTATTGTTATCGAAAATATCTCAGGATTCAGGTTGATTGTTGAACCTGCTTCCGGAGATAAACGCTTTAATTTTTGTGCGGCCAACAATCATGATCCATGTTATACTCTGCTTACCAATGACGGGGAATTCACCATAAGATTCAAGGAAAATGCATCCTTTGTATCTGTCAGTAAAGTGTACTTCAATATTTATGGTGCTTCAGCTTCAAATATCACAGTTACAGCATTTCAGGGCGCTACACCTGTAGGTATTTCAGGAACATCAGTTTCCGGAGGCCTTAAATATGATTACAACAGTGCCACTCCCTGTGACTATATAAGGGTTGTATCAGCATTTAATTCATCAACCGATCCGCTCACACAGGCATTCAGTCTTGATGAACTTCACCTGCCAACCGAATGTATTCCGCCTGCAACCCCGACAATAACTCCTTCAGGACCATTGACTTTTTGCTCAGGAGGGAGTGTTACATTAACCTCAAGTGCGGGAACAACTTACCTGTGGTCGAACGGAGCTACTACACAGAGTATAGTTGTAAGTACTTCTGGAAGTTATTCCGTACAGGTGACAAATGCACAAGGATGCCAGAGTGCCTCATCTGCACCGGCCACAGTTACAGTTAATGCACTCCCGGCTACACCAACAATAACCCCGGGAGGTCCATTGATATTCTGTTCCGGGGGAAGTGTAAATCTTACTTCAAGTGCAGGAACTACTTACCAGTGGTCAAACGGAGCTACCACCCAGACTATTAATGTAAATACTTCAGGAAGTTACACTGTGAGGGTGACAAATGCGGCAGGATGCCAGAGTGCACCGTCATCACCAGCAACAGTGACTGTTAATCCTTTACCAGCCGCCGCCGGAGCAATTTCCGGAACGGCAAATGTTAACCAGGGACAGAGCGGTGTGTCTTACTCAGTATCTCCTGTTGCAGATGCTACAGGCTATCAGTGGAATTACACGGGGACAGGTGCTGCTATCTCAGGTACAACAAGCAATGTTACTATTGATTTTTCAGCAGGCGCCACATCAGGAGTACTGACTGTCCGGGGTTCAAATACCTGCGGAAACGGACCTGTATCACCTGACTTCCCGATTACTGTCACCGGCGGAGCAGGCACTTTGGTACCGGAGGTGGTATGTCTGATGGATCTCTCCTGGAGCATGAACAGGGATTTTTATGACCATACAACTTCTGACCCCAATGCTGTGAAACTGATACATGCGAAAAACTCACTTGCCGCTTTTGTTGGTCTCCTTTACAGCAATAATGATCCCGAAAGTTCCGCCATAGGACTGGCAAGATTCCCTAATTCGCCACAGACCGGCTGTGATGCCGGAATTATTGAAAACCTGCAGACTCTTGGTCCCACCTATCATTCATCTCTTTTATCAAGTATCTCTTCCCTTGTTGCTGATGGCAACAGCACCCCTCTCTTTGCAGGAATTGATAAGGCACTTGAAATGCTGATCAGTGTTCCAATCAACAGAACAATAGTCCTGTTAACCGACGGAAGACAGAATTGCCCTTACTCAGGTATTCCGGATCTTATTACTAATGTCAAAACCTCCCTTAGCACATCGGGTGTAAAACTTTATACCATCGGTTTCGGGGCTCCCGGTATTGTCCCGAATGATCTGCTGAATGAAATTGCATCAAGTTCAGGCGGTATGCATTATAATATTGCTGATGAGCCTGACAAAGGTTCTGCTTATGATCCTTCAAACCCGGGTGCCTGGGATCCATTTACTGCACTGGATGCGACGTTCAGCCATATAATTGTTGACGGGCTTGGATTATCATATACCAGTGATCCGCTTGCAATTATCAGCTCAGGAACAAAGGCTGATTATGATATTCCTGTAACACCTCTTGACGAAAGGATATGTTTCTTTGTCAGCTGGGTAACCTCACAGGATAAATATCTTGGTGTTAAGTTATTCACACCATCAGGAACCGAATTACCTCTGACACAGGAAGGTGTCCTTTCAATCTATGGAAGTAATCACACCATAATTACTCTTGCAAAGGAGTTGCTTAACCAGCCGGGAATGGCTGGAACATGGAAACTTGAAATAGATGGTTCAGGTATAGCAAACAATTCCGAGCATTATCAGTATTCGGTAATTAATAAATCAAGGAAGCTCGAACTAAAGACATGGTTTGAAAAAAGAAGGTACTTCACAGGTGATAAGATCAATATTTTTCTTCAGGTATTGCTTGACGGCAAACCTTTTGCCGGTCTTGAAAAGTTATCAGGAAAGGGGACACAACCGAAAGTCAGTCTGGGTAACTGGCTCATCACAAGAGATATTGATAATTCCTCCGTTGAAAAAGCGAAGCAGAAACAACTGGAAGAATATCTTAACTGGATCAGGTCACAGGGTAAGTTTAAGGAACTCAGTAATGAATCAAAGGAAAATTATCTGAGGGAGAAAAGAGAGGCGTTCATAAATGGTTTAAATCCGGTTGAATTAAGGGTTCATGCACTTATGGATGAGTACAAGGTTCCCTTACCCGGAAGAATAATGATAAAAGGATTGAGTTTCTCAGATAACGGGAAGAACGGAGATCAAAAAAAAGGTGATGGAATATACACTTCCGGCTTTACCCCAAAAAAGGAAGGAAGTTACATCTTCAATATTTCATGCACCGGTACGATTAATGAACAGAAAGTAATACGCGAAAGTCATCTGCAGACATATGTCAGCACAAGGATCCGTGTCAGGCCTGTTATCAGAGATGTCCGGCTTAAAGAAGCACATGTAAAAGGACAAAAAATCTATGATGTAATACTTGCTTTGAAGGACAAATATGGTAACATCCCTATGCCTGATGCTCTTTATAATGTGAAGCTTTCCATCGACAAAGGAACACTTATTGAAGAACTGGCTGATAATATGGATGGAACTTTCACACAGAAAATATCACTGCCGGATAGTGTGAAACCAAAAGATGTAATCATGACCACGACCATAGATGATATTTCAGGAAGTAAGAAACTTGCATCATACACATTAAGATGGGTACTGGGTATAGTGATAATAATATTAGTTGTTGTAAGAATATTTTACAGAAAAGGAAAATAACTGTTGAGATCTAATCAATGCAGAAGAGATACCTCCGCATATTAAAAGCTTCCATTATCCTTATTGTAATAAACATCGGGTTTATTCCTTATTCTGCCGCACAGTTCACTGATTCGGGGATAACTCCTGAAAAAACCTATGGTTCTGCTGTTAACTGGGTCGATATTGACGGCGACGGAGACCTTGATCTTTCGGTATCAGGTAATTATTATGACCCATTCTCTCCTCTGGGAAAGCTTTATATAAACAATGGCAGCGGTTTTAACGGCCCTGTGAACATCCAGAATATGAGTAACGGCGACCAGGTATGGTGCGACTTCAATAATGATGGCTACCCCGAACTCCTTTATGCAGGTTCTATCAGTTTGCCGGCAACTACGTCAGCCGGAATTCATGTTTTCAACCGGACAACCTTCAGTTATACAAGCCTCTCAACAGGATTCGTTCCCGTTAAAAATGCATCAGTCGACTGGGGCGACTATGATAATGATGGTGACTACGATGTTCTGATAACAGGAGAGGATACTGCTGGCTTTATTTTTACCAGAATTTACAGAAACGACAATGCAGTATTTACCGATGTAAATGCAGGTTTGCCCGGAGTTATAGACGGGAAGGTTGCTTTTATAGATTACGATCTTGACCAGGATCTTGATATATTCATATCGGGCAAGGATGTAAATTCAAATAAGTACACCCGCTTGTGGAAAAATTCAGGTGGAACCTATACAATAACCGGGGATCTGTTCGTCAACCTGAAATACAGTCAGTTCGACTGGGGTGATTTTAATAACGACCGTTACCCTGATCTTTTGCTTGGCGGACTGGATGATCCGGTAAAAAGAGGAATAATATACATCAATAATTCAGGAAACAGTTTCACACAGTCAGGTATTGAAGTTCCGGCAGCATATAACGGTACCTCCGATTTTGTGGATGTTGATAATGACGGGGATCTGGATATCTTAATCTCTGGAGCAAAAGATACAAATAATGATAAATTTATCTTTATCAATAACGGAAGCGGAGCCTTTGTACCAGCAAGTCTGACAATAACCCCTGTAGCAAGCAGTTTCTTACAGCCAGGGGACTGGGATGGGGATAATGACCTGGATATTGTTATAAACGGGCAGACTTATCTGGCAGCGGATGCTTATGGACTTACAAAGATCTACCATAACTCGAACCCTTATACAAAACCAGAAGCTCCCCTGAATCCGGTTGCAACAGTTGAAGGAACCGGCGTTCACCTTTCCTGGGATCCATCACTCGACGATCACACTGACCCTAAAGCACTTACTTATAATATCTATGTGGATACCTCAAGTTATGGCGTTAACATCGTTTCTCCCAATGCCTCAGTACCTTCCGGGAAAAGATGGATCTCCCGGCCCGGATATATCCAGGATACCGAATGGACCATTAAAAACCTCCCGGTCGGCACATATTTCTGGGGAGTACAGGCAATCAACAACTCCCTGGGGGCATCGGCATTTTCAGCAGAAGGGACCTTTGAAATTAAGGAACGATTCAGTATCCAGTCATTTTCTGAAACACCAAGTGTCTCATCCCCGGCTGTCTATTTTGATTGTGATCATGACAACGATCTCGATATGGCCCTAAATTATCCTGATGTCTTATACATAGGCGAAAACAAAAACGGAGCCTTCCTTGAGAGCAATTATAAAACCATCCTTCCGACAGGCTATAATCCTATCAAAACCATTACCCCTAACGACTATGATAACAACAACCTGATGGATTTCTCAATATCAGGAATGTATCTTGATGGCACATATAAGAATTCTCCCATCAGATTATACGGTTATAACAGCAGTTTTAATTATAACCTGATTAATAACAGCCTGATTAATAATGTGAGCTTTGAATATGTCATCTGGGCAGATTTCAATAATGACGGGAAACAGGATCTGCTCACTTCAGGCAAAACTACCAACCTTGCCACTAATATTCCGGTAACATATCTGTATCAAAACAAAGGTAACGGGGTATTCCAGGAGGTATCCCATACAATAAGAGGTTTCGAAAAATGCGGAGCAGTAGCGGGAGACTTCGATAACGACATGGATATCGATTTTCTTATTTACGGGAAAGACGGATCAGGTTCAGCAAACACATATGTTTATGTTAACCAGGGGAATTTCACTTTTACAGAAACCCTTTTACCTGATAATGAGATCTACAGGGAGTATCTGCGATTCGGAATCCAGACAGGCGATTTTGATCTGAACGGGGAGCTTGATTTTTACATGGCAGGCGGAAATATAAGCAATGACTACTATGCAAGGGTACTCCTTAATCATAATATGATGTTAAGTGATGCTAACCTGCCGGTACGAAGTTCACCATGGATGTCAAACTACTGGGCCGATTATGACTGTGATGGCGATCTGGATATCTTTTCAACTACTGTCGGGATAGGATCATCAAACGATAAGATGAGGCTGTATCTTAATAACAACGGAACCCTGACTGAACTAACATTTGATCTGGGAGCCCAGCAAAAACTCGATCTGCCTCTTATGGCCGTTAACATCGATAATAAGAATGGCCTTGATTTTCTTGTAAAGAATTATTCAACTAATTATTATTACCATCAGTATTTCGATAACTGGGGTTCTTCCCAAAAAATAACCAGTGCCCCCGGCAACATGAGATACAATCAGGAACAGCTGGAAATAATCCTAAATTGGGATAAAATCCCTGACTGTCCGGGATGTACTTATAATATTCGTGTTGGCACCCAGACCGGCAAAGTTGATATTATGTCTCCAATGGCCGATTTAACCACCGGATACAGATATGTAGTTCAGCCTGGCAATGCATATCTTAATGACGGGTGGAAGCTGTCAGGGTTACCTTTCGGAACATATTACTGGAGCGTTCAGGCTGTTGATCCATCCAATACAGGAGGTCCCTGGGCGCCGGAACAGTCATTTGTTGTATCCCAGATTGATGCTGAATTCTCTTATACAACTGTATGTCATAAAGATACAACTGTTTTCACTGACCTCTCAGTCGCAACTGATGCTGTTGTGAGCTGGGAATGGGATTTCGGAGACGGAAGTACCAGCACTTTAAAAAACCCTGAGCATCTGTATGCCAGCTCTGGCACCTATGTGGTTGGACTTCGGGCATATTCAGCATCGGGCTACAATGCTTTTCAGAGCCACTCTGTAACAGTGAAAACAACTCCATTGGCCACTTTTACAGCCGACATTGCCTGCCAGGGATCTGCGACAACAATAGTTAATAATACAAATACTTACGGACTCACTATTGACAGCTGGCAATGGAACTTCGGTGACGGACAGACTTCCTCGCTGAAGGATCCGGGCACCCACGGATATATTGCTGCCGGAAGCTATAAAGCTGAATTATGGGTCTTTGCCGATAATGGATGCCACGATTCAGTATCAAAGAACATCATAGTATCATCATATCCAGTTGCTGTTATTTCTGCAAATGCTCCGCTAGCTTTCTGTTCGGGCGATAGCGTAATACTGTCTGTTCAGCATAATGCGAACTATGATTATATCTGGAAACTGAATGGCACTGCATTAACAAATTCTGATACAAATAAATATATTGCAAAATTAAGCGGGAATTATTCTGCAGAAATTACAAATCCTGTCGGTAATTGCATTGCTACTTCCGCACAGGTATCAGTAGTAGCGAATAACTCACCTGAGGCTCCGTTAATAGTCGCAAGCGGATCGGTTCAGTTCTGCCAGGGCGATTCAGTAAAATTAAGTGTTACAAATACACTTAATCACACTTTCCAGTGGAAACTGAACGGAGGTGCTGTAGGTACAAATTCAAATCAGTTTGTCGCTAAAACTTCAGGTACATATAACCTTTTGGTCTCAAACATTTCAGGATGTTCTGCGACTTCAGCAAACTCAATAATCGTCACTGTCAATCCGGCTCCGGTTGTAGGAGCGCTGGCCCTTGAAGGCAAAAAGAAATTCTGCTCCGGGGAAAGCGCGATATTAAGTGTCCCTGCCACTGCCGGTTATTTATACGCCTGGATAAATTCTGATGGAACAATAACAGGAGCTTCAACAAATAGCTATATTGTAAACACCTCAGGCGAATATAAGCTCGAAGTTTCAAACTCATCAGGATGTAAAGTTACTACCGATCCTGTGAAGATTGAAGTTGTTGAGAAGCCCTCCAAACCTGCTATCGATACCAGCTTCTATGACAAGGGCATGTGTCTGGGTGAGTCTCCTCTGAAAATATCGGTGGATGATGTAGTTGCAGGATACAATTACAAATGGTACAGGAATGGCACTTCATTCAGTAACTCAACTTCTGTTGAGGTGATTGATGAAGGTATTTATCATCTGGAGGCTGTTTCTGATATCTGCACCAGTTTACGCGACTCTGCTGTTATTGACTTCAGGGAGGCTCTGCCAAAACCTGATATCATTGTCAGGGGACCAACTGTTTGGATGCTCTCAACAACATCAAAAGCCAATCAATATAAATGGTTCCTGAATGGAACACTGATTCCGGGGGCCGGGAGCAGCATCTATGTAGCAGGACAGAACTTTGGCCTTTACAGACTTGCAGTATCTGATGAAAGCGGATGCTACTCATTTAGTGATACGGTCAGAATACCACTGGCGATAACAGGTATTGAGGATATGAATCCATTTGAGGATGTGAAGATATATCCTAATCCGACAACAGGAATGTTTACAATAGAGATGAATAACAATGTATTGGGAGAACTCATTATTGATATTTTCACCCAAAACGGCAGTAAGATTCTCAATATTAAATTCGAAAAAACGACAGAACATTTTCAGAGTCAGATTGACTTAAGCGGGCAGAGTAAGGGGATGTACTTAATTAATCTTTCTTTAAATAAGTTTAAGGCGGTAAGGAAGGTTCTTGTTGAGTAATTCATTGTAATTCGGTTGTCAATTGCGCTCACTGTGTTCGCGCGTCATTCTGTTGTCATTCAGTTGTCATTCAGTTGTCATTAGTAGTCATTAGGTTGTTTCAATAAATGACTTTGAATGACGTTGCGACATTGTGCACCGAAGCCATCCTGAGCTTGCCGAAGGAGGCGAAGGTGCAAGCAACAAATGACAGCACGCAGTGCCTAATGACGGCGCGAAGCGCAAATTACAATTGAATTACGGCCGAAGGCCAAATTACGCGAAGCGAATTACGCGCGAAGCGCAAATGACAACCGAATTCCCATTATCACCCCCTCTACCATTCTCCCCTTCACCTGTTCATCCGTTGTGCCGGTGAACCATTAAAACGGTATTACGGTAATCAGTGAGTTGGCATCCCGATTGCTATCGGGAGGTATTTGGCAGTTGGTAAACATAGAACAATTTAACGATCGAACGATATCCCTTTCTTCCTCTCATTCTTCTTGATATCTACAATTTATTCTTTCATCAAATAAACTGTTTATTAATTGCTTACAAATGGAAATTGTTGTATCTTATAGAGATATTTCTTATAACCTTTAACTGAATGAAAAGATTTATTATAATTATTTCGGTTGTGGTTATGTTTTATGCTTCTTCAACAATTGATGTATTACCACAACCATTTATAGATTCCGGTATTTCCTTACCTGGAATGGCTCCCAATTCAGCTATCTGGGGCGATTATGACAACGATAATGATTTGGATTTAGCATTTCCAGGAATTCGTCCTTTGAAGATTTATGATGGCCCGTCATTTACTACACAAACAGCAATTCCATCACTCACTGAGGCTCTATATTGGGGATCATCTGCATGGGGTGATTATGATAACGATGGAGATCTGGATATCCTTGTGTCGGGGAATTATTTCAGGGCTGGTATTTGTAGAATCTATACAAACAATGGTAACAAAACATTTACAGAGGGAGCTTCATTCCCGGGTGTTTACTACTCTTCTGTTGCCTGGGGCGATTATGATAATGATGGTTATCTTGATATTTTATTAACTGGGATTGATTATGATGGTATTAGATATGCACAATTATACCGGAACAATCACAATAAAACTTTTTCAGAACAAACCGGCATCTCATTGGCTGCTGTTAGCAATAGTTCCGTTGCATGGGGAGATTACGATAATGATGGATACCTCGATATAATTCTGACCGGGCAAAATGCCAGCGGCACCAGAGTTGCCAAAATTTATAAAAATACCGGAAACAACTCATTTATAGAGCAAACCGCAATCTCATTGAGAGGAATTGAATACGGCTCAGTTGCCTGGGGTGACTACGATAACGATGGGGATCTGGATATCCTATTGGCCGGTCAGGAAGGTGATGGGAATAGAATTACCGTGATTTACCGTAATAATGGAAATAATTCATTTACTGAGCAGTCAGAAATATTATTGCCTGGAGTTGCATTTTGCTCGGTTGTCTGGGGCGATTTTGATAATGATGGTGATCTGGATATTTTAATTACCGGAAAAGATAATGAGGAAATTATTATTTCCAGAATTTATTGTAATAATGCGAACAATTCATTTTCAGAGGAATCTCCTGGTATCCTTGAAGGTGTATTTGGGAGTTCTGCTTCATGGGTTGATTATGATAAAGATGGGGACCTTGATATATTACTGGAAGGAGAAAACACTTCCGGTACGAAAATTTCCAAACTTTATGTAAATAACTGTGCAACTACTAACAAAAAGCCAGATAAACCAGTTAATCTTAATTATGCTTGTCCGGATTCGAAACTTATACTGAAATGGGATAAAATAATCACAGATGAAACCTCATCAAATTCCATGACTTACAATGTCAGAATGGGCAGAACAAGTGAGGTAAATAATTTTGTAGCATCCCATTCCGCTTCAAACGGATTCAGGAAGATACCAGCCATGGGCAATGCCCAGCTTGATACAACATTTCTTTATAAATACTACTGGGATACTACATATTTTGCAAGTGTTCAGGCTGTAGATAATTCTTTTATTGGAGGATTATTCTCAGATGAAATTCAAATTAAAATAGTTCCCGTTCAACCATCAGATCTTTACGCAATTAACAAAAGCAGTAACTCTATACTTCTAAAGTGGAAAAGAGGAAACGGTGAACGATGTATCCTTTTTGCTAAAGAAGGGACTACTGGAAGTGCTTCGCCTCAGAGTTTAAGTACCTACTATGCGAACCCGGTATTTGCAGAAGGCTCACCCATTGGCACAACAGGATGGTTTTGTATTTATAAGGGAGAGGCAGATTCTGTTTTACTAACCGGGCTCAATCCCTTAATAAACTACAGAATCCATGCGCTTGAACTTCAGGGAACTAATGGTTCTGAATTATATGCTGGAACTATCGCTGCTGACAACATTGGTACATTCAGTACGGCATTATTCAGTGAACAGTCAGGGCTAGCTAATGTTGCTTTCAGCTCAGTCGCATGGGGCGATTATGATAAAGATGGCGATCTGGATGCATTGCTGACCGGGACAACTGTTATAGGACCAACTTTTAATCCTGTATCTAAAATTTATAAGAATAATGGGGATAATACTTTTTCAGACCAGACCGCCATCCAGTTAACTGGAGTTATTAGTGGGTCAGTTGCATGGGGGGATTCTGATAATGATGGAGATCTGGATATATTAATAACAGGAGCTTCTTATGGTAAAATTTATACTAATGAAAACAATTTATTTACCGAACTTCCCGAAAATTTGCTTACTGGCGTTCATAACAGTTCGGTTGCCTGGGGCGATTATGACAATGATGGCGATCTGGATATTTTATTAACAGGAAGGAACAATTCCAGTCTGCCTGTTACAATAATTTATCGAAATAATGGCATTAATGTTTTCACTGAACAATCAGCTATATCACTACAAAAAATATCCTATGGCTCAGTAGCCTGGGGCGATTATGATAATGACGGCGACCTTGATATCCTACTTTCAGGGGCAACCGGTGATTATCCAAATTATAACCCTGTTTCCAAAATTTATCGTAACGATGGTAACAATCTTTTTAATGAGCAATCCGGAATCTCATTACAGGGAGTTTACTATGGATCTATTGCCTGGGGTGACTATGATAATGACAGCGATCTTGATATCCTTATAACCGGGGCAACTGGCAACTCTCCCAACTATGATCCTATTTCAAAAATTTACCGTAACGATGGGGGAAATAGCTTTAACGAACTGTCAGAACTAACTTTAAAAGGGGTTTATCAGAGTTCAGTCGCATGGGGTGATTATGACAATGATGGAGATCTGGATATTTTATTATCTGGAAAAGTATCTAATGGCCTGTTTACAGGCATCTATAACAATAATGGTAATAATCACTTCACTGAAAATACCAATATTGATTTTATTGATGTCAAAAATTGTTCTGTAGCCTGGGGTGATTATGATAATGACGGGGATCTGGATATTCTTCTGACCGGATCAAATTTAGCCGATAAAACTTATTCCAGGATATATATGAACAATTCAATAATGAAGGCAAGTTCAATTAAACCCAACAAAAAGCCTGATGCCCCAGAAGGATTAACAAGTGAAATTACTCCTGCCAACATTAAATTGTCATGGGCAGGGGTTATTAATGATGAAACTCCGGTCAGTTCAATGAGCTATAACATTCGTTACAGGTTGGATGATGAAACGTTCTGGCGTTGTGCACCACATTCAGATGAAAACGGATTCAGACGTGCAATATCTTTGGGTAATATTCAATTAAATAAAACCTTTATACTTAATAATTGGACTACAGGTACCTGGGAGTGGCAGGTTCAGGCTATAGACCAGGGTTACATGGGAGGCCCATGGTCTGAAACAAATACATTTATTGTCAAAAACACCCAGGCATTCTTTAAAACAGATGTAGTTTGTCAGGGGCTGGCAACTCAATTTACTGATCAGTCAATAGCTTCAGATGGTATTGCTGCATGGAGATGGGACTTTAAGGATGGTTCGACTTCTGTTTTACAAAATCCAGAACATCTATTTACTGCTGGCGGAACTTATGAAGTCAAACTGGTTATTACCGATAAAACTGGGATTAAAGACTCTCTGGAACAATCAGTGGTTGTAAAACCTAAACCGATTGCAGGTTTTTCAGCCCCTCCTGTCTGCCAGGGTACTTCCACATCTATAATCAACACCACTAATATCAACGGACTCACAATATCATCATGGTACTGGGACTTCGGCGACGGTCAGACATCTCTATCAGAGCAGCCTGCCTCCCATGGTTATCTTGGTGCTGCCGATTACACAGTTGTCCTGAAAGCTTTAGCAGATAATAGCTGCAGGGACTCAATCAAAAAAACCGTAACTGTTGCCAGCTATCCTATTGCTGCCGTTACAGCTATTGCCCCGCTTACCTTTTGTAAAGGCGACAGTGTAGCTCTTTCAGTTCCATACAATAATGACTACCTCTATACCTGGAAACTTAACGGAACTGCTGTTTCAGGAGCCGATTCAAGCAGGTTTGTTGCAAAACTTACAGGCAGCTATACTGCTGAAGTAGTGAACTCCAAAGGAAATTGCAAAACAACATCTTCAGCTACTGCAATAACAGCAAATGATGCTCCTTCTCCTCCTTCCATATTAACTACCGGAGGCACTACATTATGCCAGGGCGATTCTGTGGTCCTTAGTGTAACAATTACTGCCGATTACTCTTACCAGTGGAGACTGAACGGCGGATCTGTTGGAGCTGACTCAAATATATACATTGCACGATCCTCAGGGTTGTATGACCTTATCTTAGCAAACAGCACTGGATGTAAAGCAACATCTGT
>Ga0307375_10000159_pt1 | contig 91952 bp, 132 predicted proteins | sample TR1MG_FD_202531 | JGI IMG/M metagenome (GOLD analysis project Ga0307375, IMG submission 202531) | Soil microbial communities from Risofladan, Vaasa, Finland - TR-1 | ecosystem: Environmental > Terrestrial > Soil > Coastal area > Acid sulfate soil | place: Finland: Risofladan, Vaasa | collected... | reverse complement strand
GCGAACCTGTTAGAGTGGAATGGCACAGACGCTTGGGTTCAGGTAGCACCTAAATACGAATCTGAAACTATTATATATGCAATGGTTGTATTTAATGGTAAAATATATGGAGGTACTTATCCCAATGCGAACCTGTTAGAGTGGAATGGCACAGACGCTTGGGTTCAGGTAGCACCTAAATACGGATCTGAAACTATTATATTTTCAATGGTTGTATTTAATAATAAAATATATGGAGGTACATATGGAAATGGAAACCTGTTAGAGTGGAATGGCACAGACGCTTGGGTTCAGGTAGCACCACAATACGGATCTGAAACTTATATATTTTCAATGGTTGTATTTAATAATAAAATATATGGAGGTACTTATCCCAATGCGAACCTGTTAGAGTGGAATGCTGTTTTAGGTGAAGCAACATTAAACGCATCCACTAACCTTGGAGCAACATATAATGAGTTATCGCCCTGGGAGGGGGATGTTGATGAAGTGAGAATATCAGATATAGCAAGATCCGCGGATTGGGAGCGCACTGAATTCTTGAATCAGAACTCCTTAGAAAAATATATAAGATAATTCAATTGAAGTGTAAAATATTATCTCCTTGAATCGAATATATAATATAACAAGATTCAAGGAGATAAAAATCATGCTACAAAGATATATCGATATCACAATAAACTTAGTGAGATTCATTAATATACTATTATATTTCGTAATTAATTGTTTAATTTTCATATTTAGTGTAGGGGGCATCCTTGAATTTAGTAAAATAAAGGATTATAGATATTTTGGCATACTTATTGCTATACATCTGGTTATGATATTCTCAACATATTTTATGTTCGGATTAATTAAAAGTTAAATAGAGGTCATTATGGAAGATTCTGTATGGAAAGATTTTGATATTCAACCATTAAGTAACGCTAAGGTAAAATATCCATTGTATGATTACCAAAAATATGCAGTATATTGTTCTTTGTCTATGTCTCATTATATACTTGGACTTCAGACAGGCTTAGGAAAGACAGCCTGTGCATATGCCTCATATTATTATTATAAGGAGAAATATCCTAACACAAAGTTGATTGTGGTATCCAATAAGTCTGCTTTGTTTCAGATGCAGGAGCAATTGCATAAATTTTTCCAGGTATCCGAGGCGGGGAAAATTATACATAATGATATGGATAAACTTAAGAAGGAAAAATATGCGGAAGCCCGTAAGAGGATAATCAGTCAATTTGGTGAGATGGGTAATGTTCAAAATTTGGACATATTGTGGATGGGCTATACAATATTTACTATGAACATTTCAGATATTGAGCAAGCTATTTTAAAATTTAAGATGGAAGGGTATAAATTATTCGTTATATTTGATGAATCCACTTCATTCATAAATATGGGAACCTTAAGATTTAAAGCTGTTAGCAAAATATCTAGAGTGGCGGATAAAGTTCTAGGATTAACAGCCACTCTATGTAAAGGTAAGTTAGAACAGATATATTCCATATTTAAGGGTATGAGTATAAAGGTATTTACAAATAAGAGTAATTTTATGGATAAATATTGTATTGTATGGCGGCATCCTAAGAAGCCTTATATAATGAATATCCGAGGATATCAAAATGTTCGGGAGTTGGTGGAAAAAATCCGGCCTTATACTATTGTTTTGAGGAAAGCAGATGTTGCTGTGAGTCTTCCTAAATTCACTATAAGTAAGACTTATCTGGAACATTCTAAGGAACAAATAAAAATGATATCCGGGATATATACGGGGGAGATTGATATTGAGGAGTATATCAAGGATTTCAAAGGATTTGATGAAAATAACGGAGGTCTTCGGGGAGGGGTGGAGACTAATTTTATAAAAATGGCTTTGTTGGATGAGAGAACAGTGACTCAAAAAAATCTACAAGATTATAAAACTCTATCCCCAAAGACGGATGAAATTATCCGAGGTCTAGAAGAAGACTTTGTGGATGAGAAGATAGTGATATACACTCATTCTAAGAGGTACTTATTGCTTTTAGCTAATACGATAAAGAAGACCAAGGGCGTTCCTGATATGTATAGGAAAGTATTAGAAATTCATGGGGGGATTTCTGCAAGAGATCGAGAGAAGAATAAGAAATTATTTTCTGAGGATGAAAAATATAATATCCTCATACTAAATAATGCGGGGATTGAGGCATTAAATTTGCAAGTAGCTAATACAATATTAGTAACTACATTGCCGGACTCATTTGGGGGATTAACTCAGTTGGCAGGTAGAATATCAAGGATTGATAGTCTACATAAGAATCTGTACTTGAAATTTTATTTAATTAAAGACTCACAGGATGAGGATGAGTATCGGATCATAATGCAACAGGGAGTTTTAACGAAGAATATATTAGATGAACCAGAGGAGGGGCTAATAGATTATTCAGTTCTCCTCCAGGATTCGGGGATATCTAAAGAAGAATATCAATCTAAATCACTATCCAGATTGATATTATCTTGTAGGAAAAGAAGAGCGGCATTATATATGAGAAAATTTAAGAAAGGTTAATTATGTTAACAGATTCAAAACCTGATTTCGGATGTAAATTATGTAATGGTATGGGATATGTAATAGAGGGGGAGGTACGGCGTTCCTGTGATTGTGTGCTAATCAGCCATATCAAGAAATATTTAACTCCAACATATGCAAATAGTCCATATACTCTCAACAACTTCAACGGGTTTGAGAATTCATGTATATTTGATGGGTGTAGCAGATCTCATTTTAAATCTATTGTAAAATCTTTTTTGTTAACTCATCGTTTGGAAGTAACCCATATGTCGGTTACACCCTTTGATATAATTGAGGCATATTTCAGTCTGAAGGAGTCCGATGAGTTTAAGGATATGATATCCACGGACTTACTTATCATATATTTTTGCACGGACCCTAGAAATAAACTTTATGGGGAGGCAATTATAACTATCTTAGATAAGAGGTTGATTGAGAATAAGTGGTCTTGGGTATTCTGTAAGGAGTCTTTTGATAGCAAATGGTTTAGGGATAATTATACCAGTCAACTATCGGATTATTTGAGAGATAATTTCTTAAGAATCGAGGGGATTAATTCGATATCGTTTAATCGGGGGCTGAAAAAATGAAAGATATATTAAAGACTTTAATTTTAGAAGCTTCTAGCAAAAAATGGATTGAATTTCAGAAGATGCGGGAATTTTTCAAGGGGCGAGATCCTTTGTTTGATGATATAATTAGTATTATAGGAGGATATTATGATACATATAATCTATTCCCAACATATGATAATTTAGTTACTAAATTATCATTTTCCTCGGATGATAAGATAATATCTTATATTTCAAATATATGTCAAAGTAATATTCCGATTCATTCCTCGGATAGTGATTTTGTAACAGCCTTGATCATAAATCAAAAGACTCAACTTGAATTCGATATCACATCCACTCTATTAGAGTATCAAAATGAATGTGCTATATCAGGGTCAAAAGATAAAGATTCTATACTGGCACGAGTAGAGAATCTTATGACCAAATTATATGAGGTGAAGCATAAGGTTGCTCAGTCTGAGGATAGTATTTCTACTTTAGTATATGGGGATGAAGCCGTTGAGAAAGTTAAACGAATATACTCAAGTATTGAACAGAAGAGATTGGATAATGAGGCGGTGTACTTTGATATCAATGTTAAAGATATGAACTCTATCACTATGAAAAAGGGTGATTTCGTGGTGATGGGGGGATACACCTCTCATGGGAAATCAGTTTGGTTGCGGCATATGATATATACCTTTTTGACTAAGTATGCTATGAATTGTTGTTATTTTTCCTTTGAGATGTCTCATAATATCCTCTTACCTCTGTTTAATATTTTACATGCTAACAATAAAGAAATTTTTCCTAATACTCCTTATATTTCCAATCGGAAATATAAGAAGGGGGAGCTAACAGAGGAAGAAAAAGATTTCTTATACAATGTGGCCGCTGAGGATTTGGCAAATACTAAAAAATATGGGACTTTGTATTTGGATCAACCAAAGAAATCAAAATACTCTTTGTTGGATATGAAGATGAGTATCAAAGATATTGAAAGTAGATATATGCCGATACATGTTGTGGGGGTGGATTATCTTACTTTAATGTATCCTTTAATTGAGAGTAAAAGATCTCCGGATATGGAGGATTACAATCAAATGATTCGAGAATTTAAGAATTATATTCTCACACATACGGATAAAGAGGGTAATGTATGCCCTATGATAGGAATATCTCCAGCTCAGATATCACGTAAGGGGTGGCTAGAAGCTATGAAGAATGATGGGAGATATACTCTAGATGCTATACGATTATATTCCGAGATGGAAATGTCGGCAGATATTGTATTTACCACTTTATTTACTGATAGCATGAGAGTATCTAATCAACTACAAGTTCAGAATTTAAAAAATAGGGATGAGGCTGTTGTAGTTGATCCTATCCAAGTACATTGTGATTTTGATCATGGGTATAGGATAGGGGAGCTAAGTATAAAATCCGATGCGGATATAATGGAGGCTATCAAAAACTTGGATATTTAGGAGATTAAATTATGAGGATACGAGAGCAATTTAAACGGGAATATTGTCTGAAATCAAATATCTCGGAAGAAGAATTTGATAAACGTTTCGTGGTTTTACACTGTAATTGTTCATATAGAGCTTGTCAAGGATGGGCAGTGGTATCAAATGATTCCGAAAGTGTATCCTTACATAATATCTTGAATACGCATAAGAATAAGGATCTTTAAAAAAGTGTATATTTAGTAATTGGGGTATATTGTATAAGGTTATAGAGCGATATAAATCATATTAAATAAGGGGAGATTATGTTTGAGCATACTATAGAGCAATATGCCGAGGTCGTAGGGGATAGAATTATAGTGGATCTTATTAAGACGGCTAGACAACTGAAGTGCCCTAATATTTTGAATATAAATTCAACTTTTCTAGGGGGAGGGGTAATGGAAATACTTACCAGTCTACTCCCAATATCGAATAAGTTTGGGTTGAATGCCGAATGGAGAGTATTACATGGCACTCCACCATTTTATGATATCAGTAAAAAGATTCATAATGGTCTCCAGGGGGAGAATATCGAATTTACTCAAGAAGAGAAGGATCTTTATCTCCGGGTGAATGAGGCTTATTTTGAGTATACGAGTATCAATCCAGATTTTCTTATAGTACATGATCCTCAGCCATTGCCAATTGTGCGGCATATAAAGAATCCAATATTTCCGATGGCATGGAGATTGCACATTGATTTGTCAAATCCAAATAAAGAATTATGGGACTTTATTAAAAGATTTGTGCATCTATATGATGTTGTGATTGTTTCTATGGAGGGGTATATGAAAAATGATTTGTTGGTAGAACAAAGGGTTATATCCCCAGCGATAGATCCGCTATCCATTAAAAATATAAATTTAGGTGTGGGGGAGATATTACCAATGTTTCAACGAAGGGGGATACCTTTAGATAAACCTATAATATCCCAAGTCTCTAGGATGGATAAGTGGAAAGACCCCTTGGGCTTGTTAAAGATTTATGAGATAGTGGGACAAAAAATTGATTGTCGTCTCATCTATTGTTTTAATGTGGCATCGGATGATCCTGAAGGGGGAATGATACTTAATCAATTAAAGGATGAAGCAAGGGATTACATTAAAAACAAAGATATCATTCTGATATCCGAGGATAATCCCAAACTGGTTAATGCTATTCAGACTTATTCGGATGTTGTAATTCAAAAATCAATTCGTGAGGGGTTCTGTCTGTTACCTGATACTAAGATTATAACCGATTTAGGATATAAGGAAATAAAGGATATAGAATGTGGGGATAAGGTTTTAATAAGTAGTGGTTCATTTGAATCCGTAAATAAGACTATGCATAGGGAGGTGAACTGTTATTATGAAGTGAATTGTTGGAAAGGTATTCAACTTAATATAACTGGGGAACATCCCGTTTTTGCGGCTAAGAGATTGAATAAGACAAATTTTAAAGCTTTAGATTGGATACCTATAGAGGAATTGAATAAGGGGGATTATATCGCTACTCCTATCCCTAAATCCGAGTCTCTAGATTTAATCCTAGATTTGAAAGATTATGATAATTTAATAAGATATGATGATATCTATGTATATTATGATTGGGGGTATTCTGGAAAACGTGAATTAAGTTATTCTGCATTAACTAAAATATTAGGCGTAACTAAATCTTTTCTAGAGAGGGTGGTTAGACATATTAAAGAGAATACTGAGCCAAAGAAGATAGAGCAGAGGATATGCTTAAAGAAATTATTAGATCTAGGATATGAGGTAGCTGTACCAGAAAAGATTAATAGGTTCATTGATCTTAAAGATAAGGATATTCAGTGGTTATTTGGATTATATATAGGAAATGGGTCGAATAACGGAGCTTTCATTGAGTTCTGCTTTAATAAGAATAAATATTATATGATTGAAAAGATTCAAAATATATTTAAATATAAATTTAATAAGGATGTACTTATCAGACATGAGGATAATACAGTGAGGTTGTATTGCTCCTCAAAGATCTTAGTTAAACTTTTTAAGCAATTTGGGAGGTATGCTGTAGAGAAGCATATCCCTCAAGATTGGCTAAAATATGGTTCCAATTTAAGATATATGTTGGTGGGTCTTTTTGATTCGGATGGTTGTTATTATGATACTTTGGCGAGTTACTCCTCGGTAAGTGAGGAGTTAATCTGGCAGATGTGGCGATTATTATTATCTTTAAAAATCCCGGCTAAAATAAGAGAATGTAAGGTGTATGAGTCCAAGGGGTCTTTTAAATCTAATCATATTCCTTTTACTCTAAATATGGGTGGGCGAGAATATCATAGATTTTTAGAGAGTATTGTGAGTGATATACATCCTCCTCATAAGAAGCGAAAAAGGGAATCCAATTTATGTATTGTATTAGAGGATTATATATTATACCCAATTAAAAATATAAATAAGGTTAATATATCTACTACGGTACATGATTTAGAAATAAATAATACACATAACTTTGTAGCTAATGGGTATTTAGTCCATAATTGCCTATGTGTTACAGAATCATTATGGAAGAAAACTCCTGTTGTAGCCTCAAATGTTGGGGGTATCCCTTCTCAAATTGAGAATGGTGAAAATGGTTATCTAGTAGATCCTTATGATTACCAAGGATTTGCAGATCGGATAACAGAATTGCTTCAAAATAAGAGAATGTCACAACAAATGGGGGAGAAGGGCCATGAAGTAGTGAAGGAAAAGTTCTTGATAACTCGTTTATTGAAAGATTATATGGAATTATTTCATTATTTGAGAGGATAGGTGTGAAATTTTTTGGTTCTGAATCGAATATAGTATATAGGGTCATTAAAAGATAAATTTAAGAAAGGATAAAAGATGTATATATCATTGGGTCAGATAATTTACGCTTTTGTAGTATTAATAGCTGTATCATTAACATTAGCCTCCGGGTTATGTTATATCAATTGGAGGGTGTGGAAAAATGAGCAACTATTGTTGGAGATCCAAGATCATTTAGGTATCTCAACTCATAAATTCATTGAGAGTTTGGATGATGCTTCATTGGAGAAGAAATGGAATGACTCTGTAAAGAAGTATATTTCGACGGAGGAGTGCGATCAAATGAATCAAGAAATATTGAAAAACTGGTAAAATAAAAATTTAAGTAGGGGAGTAATCGTGGATTTAAAACCGAATGAAAAAATTATTATCATATACGGATATGAATCTGAACCCGCGAATATAATTGAGGAATGTATGAGTATAGCAGAAGCCGAAAATAGGATAGCTTATATTCTAGCGAATGATTTGTATGAAATTGAAAATGTAATTAAAGGATCAGATTTAGAATGGAATCATATAAAGGGGGTCAATATGTATAAATTGGAGGAATGTAACGAATAATGAGTAGGTGGAATTATGAAGAGGGTAGATTAAAAAAAGAAGAGCGTGAGAATTTGAACCGTGCAGCAAGAAGAAAACAAATTTCCGGAGGGCAGAGGAATAAATATTCCGATATAAAGAAGAAGGCTAAACATGAAAGTGAGCGATCTTTCAAAAGATCATTTTTAGATAACCCGGGAGTGTAATGAAATTAAGGGATATTAATCCAGAATTATCTAATCTAGGTTTAGAAGAATTTTTCAAGGCTATTCAATGGGGTACAGTATTTAGTTTGTTACCCCAGATAGCAGAGTATTATAATTCAAAGATAAGTATGGTATATGTATTAAATTATTATGGTCTGGATTATGTTACCAGTGGCATAGATCATATGCAGGTCCACTGTTTGTTATTGGATCATGGAACTTCAGATTTCAATAAGAGTGCAAGATTTTACACATATGACCGGAATACAGGGGAACCTAAGGAGGGGGTGTGGTGCTTTAAATGTCAGAAATATTTAACCCCCTTTTGGTATCTATATAAAATGGAAAAGGATTTCCGGAGTCGAGGGTTGCTAGACTTCTTCATATTATTGAGGAAAATATTTAGAGTAGATTTTCCTAAGGATCTCATCCTTGATTTTGATCCGGATTCATTTTACACTTTCGAGGGGGGAGAGGATAGACAGAATATATTATCCTTGTTTAGCTATGCTAGAAGTTTAAGAGGGATGAAGCAGAGTGATATCAAGAATTATTTAAGTAATTTAGTTAATTTTTATCAGACGATGAAGATAGGGGCATAGATTATGCAAGGTTTGAATGTACTAAGTTTATTTGATGGGATAAGTTGTGGACGATTAGCTTTAGATAGGGTTGATATTAAAATAAATAATTACTATGCTAGTGAGATTGATAGATACGCTATTCAAATATCACATAAAAATTTTCCTGATACAATCCAATTAGGGGATGTCATTAATGTAAATTCAAAAGATCTTCCAAAAATTGATTTATTAATAGGAGGATCACCATGTCAGGGATTCTCTAAAGCAGGTAAACAATTAAATTTTGATGATCCTAGAAGTAAACTATTTTTTGAATATGTTAGATTGTTAAAAGAATTGAAGCCTAAATATTTCTTGTTAGAAAACGTTAAAATGAAGAGGGAATATATAAAGATAATATCCGAATATTTAGGGGTTAATCCTATTGAGATAAATTCAAATCTTATCTCTAAGCAGAATAGGGTAAGATTGTACTGGACTAATATTGATGTGGGAGAAATAAAATCTATTGGAAATAAATTCAATGATTATTTGTATAGATTAGGCCATGGGTTTATGAAGAGAGGGATAATATTTTCTGAGTATTATCCTACTCTGGTAGCACAATCTCCAGCTACTAAATACCGAATAATTGTGGATATAGATAAAGCTAGGAGGGCTTCTGATATCCAATTGAGGAGAGACCCTATGATTAGTAGATCAGCTACTCCAGAGGAATGTGAAGAGTTTCAAACCCTTCCTATAGGATACACAAGTATATTACCAAAAACAACAAGGTATAAAGTTATAGGGAATGGTTGGACGGTGGATATTATATCACATATTTTTAAAAATTTAAATCAAACAATGAAAATAGGGGCATGAATTATGCAAAAAGAAAGTTAATTATAAGGTAAATTATGAAAACTTCATTTCAAGATATGTTAGGTTGCCCTAACCACAATGACAGTCTATTTGACCCGTTGTTATATTTGAGGGATATCGAGGAGTATCTGAGGGATAACCCTTTAGATCCTATAATTAATGATGTGGAAGATTTCACCAAGGATGCTTTGGCAGAAATGCCAGGTATGGAGTGGTTAAATTTTGTCAATTGCACCTTGGTTGCTCCTATTAGTAGCGATTTAAAGGATCAAGAGAATCAGTTGATTGAATTTGTTCAAAAATTGAAATCCGAGTGCACATATTTAGAACAGAGTTTCAATCCAGCAATATTCCCGGAGGGATTTAAGGAGCCAATGATTGCTCTTGATACTGAGACAACGGGGTTGGATACTCGATGCTTGTATGATTATCAAGGGGATCTTATTCTCAAGACAAAGATGGTAGGATTTAGTATAGCTTCATCGGATACCGAAGGATATTATTTCCCTGTATTACATACGGGGACTGATGGCGTGATTAATTGGGATATGAGTTTGGTACGATTATTTTTAGATGCCATACATAATGAATTCTTTGTAGTGTATCATAACGCCCCATTTGATAGAGAGATTATAGCTTTGAATGGGGGTTCTTGTTTTAGACGATGGCCTTATTTTGCGGATACTCAGGTTTTGGACTTCTTTTATGATGTAAATAATAAGTCTCATGGGTTAAAGCATCTTTCTGAAAAGCATTTGGGTAGAAAGATGATTGAGATTAATCAATTATTTGATTTGGGAAGTACATCGAAGAAGGGTATGAATATCAATTTTGATCGAATATCCGCTAAAACAGCTTATGTTTATGGAGCGAGTGATAGTATCAACACTTTTGGTCTACTAAAGTTCTATATGTCACAGGAACCGAATAAAAATGCATTTTTGAGTGAACATATTCCATTGACCATTGACCATAAGGCCAGTGATGTTTTAAGAAATCTTCAACGTGGGGGAGCCCCGGTGAATTTTGATTACTTTCTATACGCGGCTAAAGACACTGAATATAGAATTCATCTATTAGAGCAGGAAACATATAAGTATGTGGGGGAGAAATTTGATATAAATTCACCGGATCAGGTATCCAACATCTTATTTAGTAAATATCAGATCCCAATATTGCCGGGGGAGGAAAGAAATAAAAAGAATAATTATTCAACTAAAGAAGAGGTGCTAGATAAATTATTTGAACTATACCCAGAATATACTATTTTAAGATATATTGTGACTTATCGTAAGTTAGTAGGTACAAATACTAAATTCTTTATTAAATCAGTTGTGAATTCATATGTGGACGCTTTACAACCCTATACTAAAGTACAAATACAATATAGTCAAACTATAGCACAAACCGGGAGGTTTTCCTCGGCTTCAAATAAGGGTAAGAGTAAGGTTTTTGTAAATGAAAGCAATACTGGAAAACTATCATATTCTTATTTCCATGGATCTTGGGATTGTTCATTTAATTCTCAGGGAATTACTAATCCACATTACATAGTGAAAAGGGCTAGAAAAATAAAGAGAATAGATCCTGCTTCAGGGATTGATCCGGATAACCCGTATCCGGAGGAAATTATTCAGAAGTTCATTAAGAGAGTGGCAACAAATAAATAATAGTTAGGAGTATACAGTATGAATGAAGATAAAATTCCATTAATTACAGAAATGAAAGATGGAAAAGAGGTTGAGATATTCAAAGATTTGGAGCCATTTTTGGTAGGTAATCCAAAACAATTTGTGGTGTACCAGGGGGCTGTATATTGTCTTAGAAAAGAATGTGAGGATTGTCCTCACTGTAATGGGGAGTGTGAATTCGAGGAAGAATTAATTCAAACGGGGGCGATTGAACACCCTAGACTTGGCATTGCTTTTGAAAATAAATCATTTTTGATATTATTACTAAAGGAGGGGTTAAATTTCAAGGATGATGTTCCAATGCATTTGTGGGATTCAGAATATTCTTATTTGGCGTTGAACGAAATTAATGTACATTATATTTTAGCTAACCAGAAGGCTAAATTCAGGGTGTTAAAAGGCCAATTTAGATTTTATGGAGATAAGAATGAATTTGATAAATCAGAATACGCTCAATATTTTAATATATTTGATGAATATATCCCTCAGCATTATTTGGTGGCAAAAGATCTTAAAGCAATTGAGCCGAGGGTATCTACAATTGTCTCAAGAGAACCCGAATGGATAAAAATATTCCAGGGTGAATCTAAGGTAATAGCTAAAGAAATTGAAATTAAGTAATTAAATGAAGGGGGTTATTGTGGTATGTGTGAGATATATAGTTTACAAATTAATGAGAAAATAAAACCTATACAGGAATATGAGGCATATAATATTTTTGTTGTGGAAAATAATTTAAATCAATATTTGAACGAGGTATATGTATGAATATAAAATTACCTTACTATGTAGAGGACATTAATGGTATTCTATTCTGTTTTTTAGAGAATGAGATTGATAAGAATACCTTTGAGGTTCAGTGTAAGAAATGTCCTCTTAAGAATACATGCATAACTAAGCAAGATCATTATAAAAATGTTGCCGGGGATTGGCATTCTCTAAATGCCAGTGGATTATATGGGGATGAGTTTGATAAATGTACGGATAAAATAATAAGGAAGGATCTTAGGAGTATTGCTAAGATCGTCGGATTGGCCGTCTGTTATGGAGGCGCGGCATACACTATAGCGGGGAATATGCGGACCTCCCAAGGGGATGCTCAGATCAAATTGGATAATTTCTTAAAGAAATTGACAACTTTGAATATTTATATGCTTGCAACGAAGAAGCGAGTTCTTGAAACTGGTATGGCCTACAATATATTTGGACGTAAACGAGATATGTCAAGATGGGCCTTCTCCAAAAGTTGGAAGGATAAATCCTTCGCTCAACGAGTAGCCTTAAATCATCCTATTCAATCAACCTCAGCGGAACTTCTTAAAATTATGATGATTAGGGTCGATGAATATATTGAGAGCAATAATTTATCTCCCACATATGGGCTTACCATAAAACAGCATATTGATCCGGATACAATTTCGTATAGAGATTTTATCCTTCATGAGCTTATGTCAACGCATGATGAGATTGATTTCTTGTTTCATCAAGAATATGTGGATAGATTGACACCAGAAATCTATGAGATCATGCAGATACAGGATGTCATGGATGCGTTTAATATCGGGTTCAGCCTTGAGCTTGATTGTGAGTTTGACCCTAAAAATAGATCTTTACTTCCTACGGCTTCATATATGAACTCCAAGATTCATATTATCAATAAGATGCGAAAAAATCAGATCCCAGATATTAGGGATAAGGAACCTAATACGATTCTAATAGGATTTGATAAAGTAGACCTTGAATTTGTTGAAGCTCTATCCGGATTTGTTCCGGGGGAGAATGACACTCTATATGATTTGATGGTGGATTGTGAGGAAGGGATATATCAGCATGGGAGTAAATTTACGGTGAATTATATTCAGAGTTTGTGTCCGGATATAAAAATGGCGTATGTTGAATAATATTTAGATAAGGGTTACTATGGAGAGTTTAAATATTATAAGTGAAGTTAAATTTAAATATATGCATTATAATCATATGAAAGGGCATAAAATCCCTAAGAATTATAATCTTTTCGTTGATAAATTCTATCCAAATATGTATTTGTATATTAGAAGTAATTTTAAAAGGTTGTCAGGGGTTGGAGATATAATAATTAATGAGTTCATTCTACATATGTACTCAAAGAATAAGCAGGGGTGTATACGGTATCAAAGATATGATTCCAAGATATGTAGGGGAGTACCTTACCATGAGTGGTATATCCAACAATTAAAAGATTTCATTAAGAATTATATTCAATATAGTAAAAATAGACTCGATAAAGAAGAAGATTTAGAGGATAGATTTCCTAAATCTTCTAAAGATGAATGTGAGCCTCTGGATAAAATATTTACCGTATCTAGAGAGGATCAAGATTCAATTTTATTTACTCATGAAATAGACGATTGTATTAAGAGTCATTCGGATGGTATAATATACTCAATATTCAAATATTTAGTAGAGGGTTTTTCTATCAGGGAGATTTCTAGGAAGCTATCTATAGCCCATACAACAATTCATAGATGGGTTAATACGATAAGAGATATAATTCGGGATATAATTTTTGAATTTAATGATGTGAATTTGGTAAAAATGTGATATAATCTTATATGTAAACTTACTAGATAAATTGATATGTCTAGCGACTAAAATATATAGAGGATATCTAAACATGAATGGGTTATTGACACGATTAAATATAATTCGAAACAATATCTTGGTTAAAAAAGGTCAGGTAATATATAATCATACGGATCAGGGAAATATTGCTTCTATGGAGGGTTGTGATTTGCCGGAGGGTATGTACTATGTCAAGTCTGCGGAGTTGAAAAAGAAGCTTTCTGAGGGTAAAACTAAATATATGCATGATCTGGATTTGATACATTTCAATCTGGATGATGAGGGAGAGTATTCAAGGTCAAATAAGATGTATAGCGTGTCTGTGGACTTAGATACTATGTGTAAAAACTTTGGAATCTCCAAGAACGCAAAAAAGGGTCAACTCATATATGAGTATATCAAAGATCAGTTTAATAAGGCGGGGAAACCAGAATATTTTAATCCAAATCTAGATTATGATAGGGATCTCAATAAAATTGCCTGGAGTCTCATGGATAAGAGCTCTATTAAATTTGATAAAACTGATGGTGAGGATATTATTTCTGAGGCCTTACTTCATTTACCTGATCAAAATGCCTTTAAGAAATATGACCCGAAACAGGATTTGATGAAATATTTAATTTTCCTATTTTATAGGAAAATCGGGGATGAGATTAGAAAATATGCTAGGGAGTATTATAGAGTTCAGCATGATGATGAACATAGTGATATGAGTGAGGAGACCTATATGGATATCAAGGCCCCTAAAGATAAAATTGAGGGTCCGTCCTCACATATGGAATACAAAGAATTATTGAATCAGTTGGTAAAGTTTATGAAGAATAGAACTCGTGGAAGTCAACAAGTCACTACATTTGCGCTTATGCTAAAAGAGAATTCAAAGGGGGAGATTGCAGATAAAATGAAGATTTCTCCAGCTTTGGTTTCCAGGTACGTTAATGATATCAAGGATTCCATGGTGGAATATGCTAAGAAATCCGGAAATGACACTCTCCTTGCGCTTATTCAACACCATAGTCGGAATAGGACTCATGCCGATGAAGAATCAAATTATTTGATGAATGCTTTGAGTGAGTATAAGAAAAAATATGGTGCGGAAAATAATGGTCATGAGATTGTTGGTAAAGTTTTGAAGATTAAAAAGACTACTTTAGTGGATAAAGTTAGTGATGAGGCTATTGCTCAGGCCGTATTAAGTGATTCATCCTCGGCTGCAAGTCTAAAGAGGGATATAGGAGAGTACTTGTCATTGTTGGACTCCCAAGATGAGCTGATTGATTGTGAGAATGGTAGAATTGTAGGATTAAAAATAGTATCCGATGATGTTCGTAATATTGAATCAGAGTGTGATAAAAATAAAAAATAATCTAGGCTTAAAAAGGGGATAGTATGGCGGTACATTCGGTATCTGAGGATCAGTTAGCATTATTGATGAAATCTTATGGGGAGTCTATTGAGTTAAATACCAAGCTTATGATCAAAATAGATAGTGTTGTTGAGATTCAAAAGAATAGTTGTTTAGGTATTGATCGATTATGCAGTAAAATTGATAATCAAACTGAAACGTTAGTTAAATCTAACGTTGAATTAGGTAATAAGCTAACGGATTTGAAAATTGAATCCTTGAATTCCTCGGCTTCTATAAAAAGTAAGATTTATATAGCTTTTACCCTTATGGGAACCATCGTATTAACCCTAGCCACTATCTTAACTAAAGTTTTTTAATCCTTGTTGTAAAATTTTTCTTATCTAAATCGAATATATAGTATACAACATACAACCTTTTTGATAGGAGATAATGATGTCGGATAGAATTTATATTAACTTAATTATTGTATTGTGCTTCATTATTGGGATTTTGTTTTTCAAGATGGGGGGGTATAACCAATCTTTATTTGAATCAAGATTACAATATGATTCTGTGCGATCCCTCCTGTTATCTCGTGAAGATGCAATGAGCGATCTTAGAGGGGAGATTAGGATATATGAGAAAAAAATTAATGAATGTAAGAGTAGCAATAAAATCTTGACTAATGAAATTGTATTACTACAACACAAATTGAAAGAATTCCAGAGCAACCCTCATAAATGGATTAAGGAAAATTACAAATCATATAATTTGGAGGTAACTGCATATAGTCCAACGGTGGATCAATGTGATGATGATCCATTTATTGCCGCCTCTGGATATAGAGTAGATGATTTCACAGTAGCGGTATCACAAAATATGAGACATAATGGTTGGGGCTTTGGAAAATTCGTATATATTCCAGATTTGAATCAATTTTTCAAGATAAATGATGTGATGAATAGAAGGTATGATAAGCGTATTGATGTGTTCAAATGGGATCGTAAAGAGGCCAGGGAATTTGGATATAAAGAGTTAGAAGTTTATTTAATAGACTGAAGTATGACCCAGATTAATAATTTTAAGTAAGGGGAATAATAATGAATGAAAATAATAGTGGGGGATATAATAAATTATTACCTTTGTACTTAAGCTTTGCAGACATGGTGAAAATGGATTATCTGGGTAGGTTGGATTTCGCTCGGATGAACTCACTCGGTGAGAAAGACAGATCCTTCTTGCTACCTCATCAAAAGAGGAGAAAGAGAAAAGCCAAAATGGCAAAGCTTGCAAAAAAGAAAAATCGAAGTAAGGAGTAGGAGAATTTAGCTATGCGCTATCAATTATTTAGAGGGGATGAGATTCCGGATAGGGATTGGGGCAGTATAATAGAATTTGCGGAGGAGTATATCTCGGATTACAATCTAACTAAGAACTATTTTGATTTTATGACGAGTAGGCAGGATTACTTCTATGGGATCTATTATGGAGGTCGGAATTCAACCCAAGTGTGTGGGGGGGTAGTAATAACTGAGTCTAATACTGAGGGTATTTGGATATCTTTCATATATGTGCAGGAAGAATTTAGGAGGCGGGGTATAGCTTCCGGTATGCTTGAAGAAATTAAAGACTTTGCATTTTTAAATAATTATGGAGATATTAGGGCGGGGATAGACCTTAATAACTCAGGTAGTTTGAAATTATTTGATAATATGGGGTATAGAGATAAATACACCGTGAAGGAGATAAAATTATAATGGGGGTTAAACGTAAAATACTTCATATCATTCTCTTGGGGGTAGAAAGGTTATTATGTATAATATTTGGAGTAATTATTATACTCTTCTATCTTCATATAGAAGAGTAGGTGTAGGTATATATCCTCTAAATATATCATATTGTTGATGTATTGTTTAAGACCTTATAGAATAAGGTCTTAAACAATAGGAGTTATTGGGGAGGTAAAGTTATTAATGGCGAGTGAGAATAAAGATTTAGATGATTATGTCATAAGTAAATTGAACCATGGATTATTAACCTCGGACATTTATATTTTGATAAAAAATTACTTCAATTATACCCTATCAAGAAAGACGTTTCAAAATTATATAGGGGTCATAAGGAGGAAATACAAAAATAGATTGAAGCAGCCTACGGATATCTACGACGATAGTTTTATAAAAATCAAAGCTCTTAATCAAAAATTACAGGATAAAAATCGTATAACGAATAAGGTCTTGAGGGAGCACGATAGATATCTGAATTTTACATCGGAATTATTTGATAATATCCTTATGAAATTGGATAGCCTTAAACATTTTAAACTTAAATTTCAGGATACTCTCATTGAGATCGTGGAAAAGACGGCCATCGTTCAACTATCCGATCTTCATATAGGGGAGGTGGTGACTTTAGAGGATACCCTGGATTCCAATGAGTATAACGTGGAGATATGCTCACAAAGACTTTGGAAGTATGCAAAAAAGGTTAGATCCCTTTTAGGAGATTCCGTTTCAAAGATTGTAGTGGCCTGCACGGGGGATTTGTTGAATAGTGATCGGCGAATCGATGAAATGTTGACAAATGCGGATAGTAGATCAGAGACCTTCATCCAAGCCATACAGATTATAAGTGGTTTTTTGTTGGATTTAGCACGATACTACAATATTGAAGTGGTATCCGTGTTTGGAAATGAGTCAAGATTTGATCAAGACATTCCATACAGAGATCCGATACATAATTTTGATTTTCTAATTCATAAGTTCCTATCTATGTATTTATCACAGCATTCGGACAGAATTAAATTTATGGATGTGAGTAGGAATTATGAAAAATTATATAATATCTATGGTAAGGAGATATTATTCTTCCATGGCATAAAATATAATCCCACTTTATTGAATAGAATCATAAAGAAATACAATGATCTTGGGAAATTGGTGGATTATGTGATATCCGGCCACATTCATTCCCCTGATATCAGGGAGAATCAGGGGAGGTCAGCTTCTGTGGTGGGGGGAAATTTTTATTCCACTTTTAATTTGAATTTGATATCCAATGCCTCACAAATACTGTATATCATTGAAAAAGAAAAGGGGTCTATTAAACCCTCAATTTACCCTATAATAATTGATTTACAGAGTGTTATAGACTGTGGGGTGTACGCTTTTGATCATGATGTATGCAAAATGTAGAAAGGAAGTGATATAGAGAATGGAAAATAAAGATTTGTTTTGTAGTGATTGTGACTGGGAAGGCATGTATGATGATGCTGAGCAGGATGAGGATGGGAGTTTTGTGTGTCCTCTATGTGAGGCTGAAGCCATAGAGTATGAAGATTAAAGATTAAATACCTGAGGATGCAACCACTGTGGTTGCATCCTTGAACAAACTTTAGCAAGGATAGATATGAACGAAAAGAATTTGGTTATACTTACAGGGAATAGGAAAAAGAAGAAAGAAAATGAAACTAATCCGCTCAACTAAATGTAGCTTGAAGTTTGCTACAGCGCATAAGCTTGATGAGCTTAAAACCATATTATCAGAATATGGTAAGGTATGTAATATTTTTATTGAGTATTTCTGGAAGAACGGTAATCCTTCTAAATCTGACTTGTTAAAAGACATAGTAGACTTGCCAAAAGATACTTGGATGAGCGCAAGACTCCGTAAAGTAGCGGCAAGAGAAGCTATAGACATGATAGTGGCTACTAAGGAGCGTTGGAAGAACAAACCAAATAAGATGAAGATACCCGTGCATAAAGGTAAAAGAATGTACGTTTCGTGTACTATAGCGGATTTAGTTGACTCAAAAGAAACAACTGAATTTGATGCATGGTTACATGTAGCTTCTGTTGGAGAGAAGCATATTTTAGATTTACCTATTAAATTTCATAAGCATTATAATAAAATTGCATCTAAGGGCAAGAGGTTAAATTCGTATATCATTACAGATAGTTATGTGCAGTTTTGTTTTGAGATAGATACGGGTAAGAAAAAAGAAGGTATTAATGCTATTGGCATTGATACAGGCATCAAAGCTTTGGCATCTCTTAATAATGGTGCTCAATTTGGTTTAGATACTGAATCCTTAATAGAACGTATCAAACGGTGTCAGCATGGCTCTAAAGGTCAGAAACAAGCCCGAAGAGCTTTTAAACAAAGAATTGATGAAGTTGTTCAACAGATAATAAAAGAGTTCAAGAATATAGATTTAGTAGTGGTTGAAGCTTTAAAGAATATGAATTTTAAATCAAAACTCAAACGTCGCTTGAGTAAAAATATGCGACGTTCTATCGGCACTTGGGCGTATAGGTACTGGTTAAAAAGGCTAGAGCAAGCTTGCGAAACTAACCGTGTTAGTTTTCGTTCAGTAGCTCCTTATTATACCAGCCAAACATGTCCAAGCTGTGGTCATGTCGATATGGGAAATCGAGTTGGTCAAATATTTCGGTGCCTGAAATGTGGTCACACAGGTAACGCAGATATAATTGCAGCCAGAAATATATTGACTCGATTTCTTACGGGACTCTACGGTGCCCGTTACAAACCTTATGAAATTGGATTTTTCCAAGTTTAAAGGAACGGTTGTCTTATGATGCTCATATCATATCCTATGATTGGGGTCCGGGAAAGTTAGAGTATCTACGGAGGCGAATGAATGATCCTAGAGATGGCAATACCGATTGGAATAAAGTGTATATAAAATTAATGCAGGAATATGAAAAACCAAGTTTTATGGAGGGCTTTGATGAGATAATAGAGATGAATTAACGCCTCATATTAGACGCCTTAATTCATAAATTTAAAGTTAAGGATGTATATTTGATGCATTAAATATACAGTATAAACAAATTTAAGATAGGAGTAGTAAAATGTCCCTTCTAACATTAATACTTAGTTTGTGTTTTGGTTGTTTTTTGGAGAATATCGGGTATAAAGATCCTTGTTTGTTTTGGTGGGTTGGAACTATAGGTATGTTTCTTGCAATGAAGATTAAGGACATAAGGCTGTAAAATTTTTAAAAGTTAAATCGAATATATAATATAAACAAATTTAAGAAAGGATAAGTTATGAAAAATTATATTGTAACGTATGTTAGTCTGTATGATAATGATATTAAGAACATATTCGTTAGAGCTGAATCCGTCAAAGATGCTGTGATTCAAGGTGTAGAAGCTTCATGTCTACCGAATACTATGGAGGGTATGCGTCGATGGGAAGAGGTATTATTTGAGGAAAAAAGCCCAAAAACATTAGAGGAGGCACAATCCAATTATTTAACTCATATGATGAGTGTATTTCCGGATGATCTAGAAGGTCTCAAATCTCATTATTTCAATGGAGATATATTGATTGATGTGGTTGAATTTGTGGGGAATGAGTTTGAAGAGGGGAACAAATAAAAATGCTCAGATTTTGCACAATACCAAAAATAGATATACAGGAGTTAGGAAAGGAGGTAGATGATTTTATTCTAGAGATCCAGACCAAAGGTAATCTTATCGTGAATTTTGAGGTCATTGATATCACTCCTCAATCGCAGCCCACGGATACTTTTAGCGCTCTGGTTACTTATGATGATGGGGTGGAAATAGGGGAAGATCCAAAATCAAAGAAGAATTCCAAACGGGGAAAGAGTATTCCTTTCCCAAAGAAAATATAAAACAACATATTAACTAACATGCAAGCTAACATGCAAGCTAACATGCAAGAAAGGGTCATAAAATGTTATATAAAGAGGTTGATAATAAAATACATATGATGTGGGGGGATATTATCTGTGAAGGTAAAACTAAAGTTATTTACAAACTGTTAAAATTTAAGGAAGCAGGTATTCCTGAGGATATCACAGATGTGGTATCCATGTTATTTAAGGATGATATTACAGCGGGAGACGGAGTGAAGCATGATGTAATCCAGGGTAAAGCCCTTGTTGATTGGGGTGTAAATAAAGATATATTTGAGTATCTGAATAAGAAAGGTATCCCAACACATTATATAGAATCTCTTATTGAGAAGGAATCTATAGTAAAAGCTCTGGATAAGAAGATAAATTTGGAGGTTGTATCCCGGCGCATAGCCACGGGATCTATTCTAAAACATACCTCTTACACGGAGGGTCAAGTATTTAGACCACTAATGAATCAATTTTATTATAAGGATGATTTTTTACATGATCCTCTATTAGAGGATAAATTTCTGAATCATCTAGCTGAGAATAAAGATTGTTATCTTTTCCGAGAAATGATAGCTTTGAATGTTTCAATATTTTGTGCTTTGGAGGAAGCCTTTGCTCAATTCAAATTGCAACTTATTGATATGAAGTTGGAGTATGGCATTATAAATAATGAGGTCGTTTTGATCGATGAGATTACTCCAAGCTCATTTAGATTGTGGCCATACAAATATGATACTATTGATCTTAGTGCGAGGAATGTTCTGGATCAATTAGACCCTAATGGCCGATTAGATAAGGATCTTTATAGGAAAGAGGAAGCAGATTTGGAGGGTGTTAAGAATAAATTTCAGATTGTGGCGGATATAACTTCAAGATTTAAGGAGCTAGAAATATAATGAATTTTGAGAAAGAGTTAGAACAATTGATTAATAGATATAGTAAGGAAAATGAGTCTAATACTCCGGATTGGCTTTTGGCGGAGTATATTCGTGGGTGTCTAAGTGTATACAGCACTGTGGTATTAAAGAGGGATAAATATTACGGTAGGGGCAAAAATTGCATTTCAGACAATTTAAACATTTTAATTGAGGAGGAGTAAATTATGCATAAGTTACACAATCATCCTGAGATTGAGGAAAAATTAGAATTAGATAAGGGTCATGTTATTATTGATAGGGAGGACTTTAATATATTACTGAGGAAAGAAGGTCAGGTTTCAATGGCGGATATGATTGAAAAGGATATTGAAGAATTGATTACGATTAAACCTAATAAGTTCTATACAATATCTTTGAATCCAGATGCCAATTATTCTTTCTTGAATAAGCTTTCTTCTGGCTTGTATTTTGCGTATAGTCATGAGATAAAGGAGTATTTCAATATTCATAAAGCTATTGAAATATGCTTAGAGAAAATATGTGATGATAACTATACTTTCTCTAGAGATTGTTCGAAATCCGGAGTTCGGCAACAAAATGTATCCGATTTAGATCCTACATATATGACTTATTTAGGTAAAGGAGATATAAATACTGTGCAGTCTCATGAGAATACATTAATGATATGGGGGCAGAAAGTGAGGATATCCGAGGATTTGAATGATGTTTTCTGCCCAAATAATGTATGTGAATTAGCTGCACATATGTCTATTTTGAATAAATATATGAGTTTTAGTTTTGGGATGTCTCATGGAGCAATTCTGCGTGAAATGGGGGCATATCTTTCAAGGATGGGTGCTTCTAGGTTTATAAAAAGGTATGTGATAGATTATATGAATAAACGTATAGTTATTGAGTATAAAGATGAGTTGTCTTATGAGATAAGCCTCTTTGATGAGATGAGGATATGTGAGGATCTCAGAACATTAAAGAAAATATTCATTAATCAGTAAAATCAATACAAGGGGGAATAATATGAGGGAAGTTAGCGATATTGATGTTTTAATTATAATGGGAAGTAAATCCGATGAGGAGGTGGCCAGCAATGCTATATCTCTTTTGAAATATTTTAAGATATCCTATGAGGTTCGCATTGCTTCAGCGCATAGAACACCTAATAAGATAAAAGAAATTATTGAATGTGTTGAAAATCGGGGATGTAAGGTGATTATTGCAATAGCGGGAATGTCTGCGGCTCTTCCCGGTGTAATAGCTTCAAAAACTTATTTACCCGTGATAGGGGTTCCAGTGCCAGGGGGTAGTTTGGGTCAGGGGATGGATGCTTTGTTATCTATAGTCCAGATGCCTAGAGGTGTCCCAGTGGGGTGTATGTCAATGGGTAATTCGGGGGCTTGTAATGCGGCTCTGTATGCTGTTCGAATCTTAGCTTTGAGAGATTCGGAATTAAAAGCTCGATTAAATCTTTGGAAAGTTTTTCAGGCTATGGGTATTGATAGGGATGATAGAGAAATTTTAGAGAAATACTCTAATGAGGAGGAATAAATTATGAAATCAGAAATCAAAATAAGTGTAACTTTAGAACTTACTGAGGAGGAAGCTTTGTGGTTAAGAGATGTTGTTCAGAATCCTCTAATCTGTTCAGATCAAGATGAGACCACTTATAATTATGAGATGAGGTCTAAATTTTTTAACGCGGTGAAAGATGTTCAACCTAAAGGTGTAGTATGCAAGATATAACTTTTGATACATATGATGAATTTTCTAAAAATCCGGGGATATATTATAATGAAATATATAGGAAGTAAACGTTTTGTATTAAAACATATTCTCCCAATAATGCTAAAAGAGCGTGGAGATAGGGTATGGGTAGAACCTTTTGTGGGGGGAGCTAATGTTATATGTAATATTACGGGGGAAAGAATTGGCAATGATACGCATAAATATTTGATAGCTTTACTTAGGGCGGTTCAAGAGGGTTGGATACCTCCTACAGAAGTTTCCAAGGAATTATATTATAGTGTGAAGGATAATCCGGATATTTTTAAAGATGAGTTTGTTGGATTTGTTGGTTTTTTGTGTAGTTTTGGAGCTAAATGGTGGGGAGGGTATGCAAAAAATAAACGAGGGGAGAACTTTGCGGGAGAGAGTAGTAGATCTATAGTCAAACAAGCTAAAACCTTAGGTGGTGTAAAATTTACGTGTATGAATTATTGTGATATGGTTATTCCGGATAATAGCTTGATATATTGTGATCCACCATATGCGGGTACTTCAGTTTTGGATGTAGATTTTAATCATTTTGAATTTTGGGAGTGGTGTAGAAATAGGTCGAGAGAGGGACATATTGTTTTTGTGAGTGAGTATAATGCTCCTGATGATTTTGAATGTCTGTTAGAGATGGATACGATAACTAATCTAAATAAAAATGGGCGATCTCCAAGATTAGATAAATTATTTAAATTTAAAGGATAAAAATGCAAGATATAACTTTTGATACGTATGATGAATTTTCTAAAAATCCGGGGATATCCATATTAGATAATTATTCAATAGCTCTCAGATCCAAACTGTCCAAATTACTGAACAGCTTGGATGAATACCAGAGAGATGTGGTCTTAAATAAGGATATAGATATGCCACTTCAGGTGGTTGCGGCCAGTGGCAGTGGAAAGACTCAAAGTTTACTAGCGAAAGCATTGAAAATGGTTATAGAGGATGGAGTTTACCCGGAAGAGATTGTCTTGATCACATTCACTAACAAGGCCGCTAATGAAATCCGAGAAAGATACATTAACTTTTTCAAAGATATAGTATCTCAGGATGAAATTTCTGATATCCCTTTGCCGCATATATCCACGATACATTCTTTCTCCTGTGCAATTTTATATAAGTTATTTGGTATACGGAGAACTATAATTGATGAGGGTCATTCAAGGAATTTGCTTAAATCAATAATATCTAATATTCTTAGTATGCCAAAGGTAGAAAAGAAATTTGTAGACAATATTCACTCAGTCATAGATCAGATATATTCGAACAATGATGTGCATTATTTTGGCATACCATTATTTAAAAGAGGGGGGGTATTTGATAAGGTTACCGATTCTAGGGAAATCGGTAAGAATCCTACTCAAGTATATACATTGTTAGAAAAATTCTCCTTGAATTCCATATCCAAAAAGCTAAGGGGTGAGGATAATTCACCGGGAGATATAGTGGATGTGTATGTGGATAAATCTGAGATGAGTTATAAGAATTTCTATAAAGTTTTTAATACTTTTATGGAGAAGAAATATCAGTCTAATAGCATGAATTTTTCCGATATGCAATATATAACTTTTTGCATCTTAAATCAAGATATGAATGCGAGAAATAGGGTGTGGGATACGCATAAATATTATGTAGTAGATGAGAGTCAGGATATAGATGTTTTGGAATTCAGTCTTATGATTACTTGTGATCAAGATAGCTATACCAGATATCTTAAGCAAGTGTAAAATTTTCATGATTTGAATCGAATATACAATATAATCATTAATAGAGGAGTAAAGTAAATGTCATTAACATTGATAGGTGATCCACGACAGACATTATACCTATTTCGTCATGCGGAGCCGGATATATTGACTCATATGGATAAGTTATTACCGGGGACACAGAAGGGCCATATCCTGAAGAATTATCGATCTCCTAAGCAATTGGTTTGCTTATCTAACAAGATGGCTGAATCTTTCAAGGAGGACTTCGGGGAAGATTTTGAAATAAAAGATTCAGTACCCCATAATCCAGATGGGAATAATGTAATATCTATTTCTGATTTTCAATCCGTAACTCATGAGGCGGGGTATGTGGCAAGGGAAATATCTAATTTAGTAAGAAGAGGGGTCCAATATGAAGATATCTCCATATTATCCCGAACTAATAGACAACTACTAGAGTTTGAAGCCGGACTTATAACTGAGAAGATTCCATATATCATCAAATATGATTCAAGATCCATATTGAATCAATCCTCTTTCAAGGTTATGTATTCAATATATTCTTTGATGTTTAACCCGAAAGATATAAATGCCTTGTGTGAAGTAATAAAGCCCATTAAGGGGATTGGTGCAAAATTTCTTGAGCAGTTGAGACAGGCTCTTAGCTATGAGCTATCTATAGATATAAATTTCTCGATATTCAATAAAGTCAATATATTCACATTGAAGAGTAAGACTAAACAATATCAAGCTCTATATAATTTTATGGAGAATATTCTGGTTCCAATACGAGAAACTTTTATGAAAAAGGATATATCTTTTATAGGTTTCAATATGGAGGTCTTGGATATATTAACTAAAAGTATAAAATTTGAGGGGGATAAGAACTCTGATAAAGAATTAAGCCTTACAATAGAACGAGATTTCTTTGTGAAAACTATATCTACATTTTCAAAGATATATAAAATAATGTCCGAAGATATTGAATTTCAGAGGTATAGCTCAGTAAATAAGTTCTTTAGCATTTATCAAACAATTCAAATGTCCCAGGAGGTTTATGAGAGTTACCGGGGGGATAAGGGGTCTGAGGATAGTAAGCGAGCGGTAACATTGTACACAGTACATTCATATAAGGGAAAGGAGAATGATTATATATTTGGGGTTCATTTGAAATCCTATGTTACGGTGGATGATTGGGATTTCTCAAATAAGTGTGTATTTTATGTTTTGATAACCAGGGCGAGGAAGAAATTATATTTAACATCCAGTAGATATATAAGATCTTTTAAAGGAGATCTTATAAGATCTGCTCCGAATTACTTGTTGGAACAATATAAGCGGGAGGTATCTAAATTGCGAGAGAAAATGGAGGATCAAATATAATGTGGTATATAAAAAATCATATGCTTAAAAGTAAACCTCAACTATATAAGGATTACTATTTGTATAAGGAAGTATTGGTAAGAAAAGATATTGCAGAGGCGGGATTAATCCGAAGTTCAAAAAAGTCTGAAAATATAGATATTTCTGAAGATTATTTCAGTAGTCTTATCTCTAAGTTTACTCAAATTGAAAGTTATCCTATAACGAGTAAAGTTTTTACATCCTTGCCTATTACGGATAAAGTTAAATTTGTGTGGGAATTCACAAATTCAGAGAATATAGAGAGTACTTTTGATGGTATATTTGTGGGTTGGATTCAATGGAGACTTAATAAATTAAGGATGAAACCTCAATGGTCTTTAACAGAGGATAGAATTCTTATTGGGAGATATGAGAATCAATTGATCTTTGTGATAATGCCATTGAGTGATTAAAGGGGATCAAATATGAACATATACGAGTTTGGGGTATATTTCTTGCATCTGAGTAAGGTTATACTAATAATCGCAGTAATATTATATATAGGGAGGATATTCATGGAAACAGACAAAGCAACATTCATATTAAATAGAGACACGGTAGTTAATCAATGGCCGGATATGCTAATTTATGGAAGTTATTTAACAACGGATATTTTTGAAAGTGGGTCAGACTACGGGGTGGATACAATACGCAAGGAACCTCCTTTAAATCGTCAATTCTACACGTTTGATTCGGGGGCAAGTATAAAGTATCTCGGCAGTAATATGTGGGAATTAGAGGCCAGTAAGAGCAAAAAGAATGCCATTAAAGATGCTCTGAGAAAGATAACCCCTGTGGCAAGTGCTCCACATTTTTAAACGGATCAGGGAGGTAGTATTTGAATAATCCTGAGAAGGTATTGGAAGCTATTCAATATAAGGGGTAATGAAATGAAAAAATTTAAATTAGTATTCAGAAGTGGGGTGGAAAGAGTATTATTTTGTGGATACAGGGACTCATAAATGGTACCCTGTTGGTGATCCTTTTTGGAATTTAGATTTTGAAAATTGGGTAGATAAGAAAATTAGACTTTCTTTGAGTGAGGTGTAAAATATATTAGGTCTAAATCGAATATATAATATAGGTAAATATAAGGAGATATATAATAATGAGCTCAATTGTTCAAATATTAAACAGTAAGGATCTGATTTCTCCACCAGATCATATTATAAAGGGTATTCAATATGAAACTATTATGGGTAGTATATCATATGGGGTGGCGGATACCACGGACAAAACTAGACCTTCGGATATAGATATCTACGGTTTTAGTATACCTTATTTGAATATGGTGTTTCCTCATCTAGATGGAGAAATTTATGGATTTGGAAAACAGATTAAGAGGTTTCATCAATACCAGCAACATCACATAAAAGATGAATCCAATAAGAAGGAATATGATATTACTATATTTTCAATACCTAAATATTTTCAATTACTTATGGACAATAATCCAAATATCATTGATTCTATATTCACTTCTCAGAAGCATGTTTTGTATTGCTCTAAGGTGGGTAATCTTGTTAGGGAAAATAGAAAATTATTTTTACATAAGGGTTCCTTCCATAAAATGAAAGGGTACGCATTTTCACAATTATCAAAAATTAAGAGTAAGAAGATTCTTGATTTGGTTAAAGTCATTCGAGAGCATAATATTTCCTCGGATACGATAGAAGAATGGTATCACAAAGGTACTGTACTTTCTAATCTTAAGCTTTCTTGTCCGGATATAAATTTCAAGACCTTACTTAAAGATTATCCAACTGAAGAGAGTCTTACAAAGAGATTACCCCCTTTGGTGAAATACGGCTATGATCTTAAATTCGCGTATAATTTGGTTCGCCTTATGAATGAGGCCGAACAGATTTTGGTGGAGCATGATTTGGATCTTGAAAGAAATCGAGAACAACTAAAGAGTATCCGTCGGGGGGAGTGGACCTTAAGGCAGATCGAGGAGTATTTTGATGTAAAAGAGAAATATTTAGAAGGAGTATATGCTAAAAGTGACCTTCAACATTCTCCGGATGAAGATGCAATTAAGAGGTTATTGATTAATTGCTTGGAATTACATTTTGGGAATCTAAATAATGCTGTAAGTAAACCAAGTAATATAAATTTATTGATAAATAAACTTCAAGATGTGATCGATAAAGCAAAAGCGGGGGTCTTGATATGAAAGGATCTGAAATCATAGATGAATTTACCATAGAAGTTGCATTATTTGGAATTATGACAGCTTCCATTTGTATGTTTTGGGGGCATAATATATTATTCGTAGCCCTTCATATTTTGGTTCTGATGTTACTTATTCCTAAATTATCTGAATCGGAATTGATAATGTTTATCATAGCATTCACATTTTTTCCTATAGGGGAAATAATTATCATGAGTTCCGGGGCGTGGATTTATTATGTAAACCCTAATTTCCTCGGTATCCCTATGTGGCCACCTTTTAGTTGGGGATTCTTAGTCATTCTCATATGTAGAATGGGGGGAACAGTAGAAAAATTAATATCAAGTGTAAAATTTTCCGAGGATGGATCGAATATATAATAACACCTATGATATGAGGCAGAAAGGAGGTTAAGAATAGATAATTAAAGCTGTAATTTTTAGTAGTAAGTTAATTTGTAGTTAATATTATATTAAAAACAAGGAGTATATTATGAGAAATATTATTAGTTTGTTAGTGGTTGCAGTATTATTATTAATCCCTATGCAAGCCTTTTCTTTAGAGATCACCAGTTTTCCTTTGGATCTTGGCAAAAATATTACCATACAAGATGGGAATTACAATTATGAGGGGGTAGGATGGTATGGAACTAGTGAGGATCAAGAAGTAGAGCCTGGTTGCATAGCTGCTCAAAAATGGGATCTTGAGGGCTTCTTTGTTAATGAAAACGTGTTGACTTTAGTGGGCGGGGTTAATTTTAAGAATGGAGTTTATTATAGTGGACATACTTATGAATTTGGGGATCTATTTATTGATATAGATGAAGATGCTGAATACGGAGACATTATTGAGGGTAGCGGATATAATACCAACGTCAAGAATACCTTCGGATATGATTACGTTCTTGATTTGGATCTTGACCATGGGAGTTATGATGTATACCAATTAGATCCAGGATCAACTGTAGTCACAGTATCCACGGGAATAAATCAGGAATCTAATCCTTACCAATATTATTCGGGGGGAATTTTCATGGGTAATCATTCCATTGGGGTTTTTGAGGATTTGTTGGATGATGATGTTCAAGGTTTAGAGGGGGGAGATCATTATGCTTTAGCTATTGATCTTTTAGATTTGAAATCTTTTGTTGGATCAAATCCTGCTTTTACTATACATGGAACTATAGAATGCGGAAATGATAGTATAATGGGGAGTATAGCCCCTGTGCCCGAACCTGCAACCTTACTTCTCTTGGGTTTCTCTTTGCTTGGATTATCTTGTGTCACTAAAAGGATAGACCATATTATAGAATAAGGGAGTAAATTATGGATAGTACATTAATTATAATATTGTTAGTATTAATTACCCTTGTATCATGTAATTCAAGGTCAAGTTTTGAATATGAACCTAAAAGACCTGAGCTAAATAGTATAGTAAACAAAAATAGAATAAAGCAAATTAAGATTGCTGAATCAGAAAGAGCTTATGAATGCTTCAATAAATGCTTTGATGACAATGAATCATTCTTTCCTACGCCTAGTAAATACGATGATGGGGCAATAGATGATTTTGAGGATTGCTCTATGTATCCAGAATGTGTGGAGTGTGTTGAAATGTGTATGAACCAATCCAAATTACTTGGGGATACTGAATTAATGAAGATACTAGATGGGGTTCATAATATTTTTTAGAGAGGATAATGGCTGATATATATCTTACGGGAGATCCTCATTTAGGGCATAATAATATCATCAAGTATTCACATAGACCTTTTGATGATATTACTGAGCATGATAATTGCATAATAGATAATTGGAATAATATAGTAAGACCTAAGGATACAGTTATAATTAATGGGGATTTCTCTTTTGCTTCGGTTGAGGAGACCAAAGAATATTTGAAGAGATTACAGGGTAATAAAATAATGGTGTTGGGGGATCATGATAAACAGGTTTGGCAATGCAGAAATTTATTCAAAGAGATTACTCAGCAAAAGAGGTTGAGTATAAATGGCAAATTCATTTTCATTCAACACCATTGTTGTAGGGTGTGGCCAAGGAGTCATTATAACTCATACCATGCCTTTGCTCACAGCCACGGGGGATTACCCCCGATTGGTAAGTCTTGGGATGTAGGTGTAGACAATAATCATTATATGCCTTTAGATGTTGAGTGGTTCTTGAGGATTATGGAATCAAGACCGGATAATTTTAACTTAGTGAAAAAGTTAAGTTAAGTCACAAGGAGATTTTGATATGTTTTATGTGGATAAAGATGGAGTATTGTTTAATTCGGGGAAGGATATTAAATTCAAATATACTTTCTTAACTCAACAACATAATATGGGATATTTTGATTTAGCAATGATGTTCAATGTTGTATTTAATTTCAGCTATATTGCTCAATTTATGAACAAGATGCTTGAGCTGAGCTACGAAGTAAATATTGAAAGAATATCAAGAACCGAAAAAAATAAACATAAAGGTTATTCAAATTCATCTTATACGGTGACGGTGGGTATAACTCAAAGAGAGGAGGATAATTCTCAAGTAGTAACCGATTATTTAGATATTATCTCAAGATATCTTCTAACTTTAAGAGGTTCTACAATAAATCTATTGACAAATTTATTAAATGGGGATTTGGCGGATAGAACATATTTTATTAGTTATTGTGGCCCCTTCTCTAGAGAATCTCAAGACGATGTGAATTATCTAGAACGGGATAAGGGATTGAATCAAATTGTTACGCAAGAAAGAGGGAATGATATAATATTTAATTTCTTACCCATTCGTGTTGTTGGCATGAAAGATGCTATATTTACAATGGATGCGGTTGATCAGTCCATATATCTTGGATATATAACAAAATATATGGAAATGATGGGGAATTATATGAATAATGTTGAGTACTGGGATTTTGTGTATAGGTATGAGATATGGTTGATATCAACTTTCAAAAAATATATTAAATATGAAATAGTGGAGTTACCAAATGAGTGAATTTGATATTTTGTTAAAATTCATTTTTAGACTAGATGTTATATATAGTTCAATATCCGTCATATATTTTTTAATCGGGATTTTTGTACATAATACTTTGTTAAATAGGGGATTCGGATCTAAGATGAGAATATTATGTACGGCTTTAGGGCTATATTTTGGACCAATATTTCTTATATTGTTGCCATTATTTAGGAAATCAGAGGTAAATAGTATATGAGAGACCATAGTTCGATTCAAGAAGATTTGGCGGAGTTAAGGTTGCAATTCAATACCCCTATAACCCTTAGAGTATTAGTGAGGGACTTTAAGAGTTATATTGAGAGTTTAGATAATGCTTCAATAGATGAGGAGGAACTAAAGGGTTATTTATATAAGTTAATTGATGTTATATTGGAATCCATTGATTTGGGAGGTATTACTAAAGAGGTTTTAAGAATTGAATCAATGATACATAATCTTCAGAAGGAAAAGTACATCAATTTTAAATTATTTGAGAGTGGAGACTATACAGAAGTTAATAAAGTATTGATTGATATTTATGAGAAATGGAATGATATTCAGTTAATTAAGGAGCAATGTAGTGATCATATATCTTTGATCAAGAAAGCAATAATGTACTTAAGTTCTTTGTCTAGAGCAATCTCGGTATTTGTTCATGATGAGATTGCTCATGGAGTCAAATTTAAGAAGTTAGCGGATTCTAAGAGATTTATTGATTCTATTGTGGTGGATATTGATTCTAATATTGATGTGTTAAAAAGTCAGATAACGGATTTGAGTGGATGGATTGATAATAGTATTGCATCAAAGATTAATATGTTTATGAGGGCAGAGAGTTCATTGAGATTATTATCTAAATATGCTGGATGGGATAATAATTATGATAGTAAATTTACGGGGAGTCATGTTGGATAATATGGCTATTTTAAACACATTTGTTTGATAAGGAGAAAAATATGGGAGAATATTAAACATCAAATTAGTAAAGTATTATTGGTTAGATTGTAAGAATATATAAGAGAAAAAAAATAAAGAATAAATAAGGAGATAGAAAATTAGTATGAAAAATCCGTTTTTAAATCAAACACCACAAACACCACAAACACCAGAGAGTATTTCTGTACAAAATCAAAAATCTGAGGGGGGTCCAAAGATACCTGAAATATTAGATGTGCCTCAACCACAGCAATCTCAATTTCAACAACCACAGCAATCTCAATTTCAACAACCACAGCAATCTCAATTTCAACAACCACAGCAAATGGTCCCATATCAATCTCAACAATTTCAAGCTCAAGATGAGGGCGATGACTCAGGTATTTTAGATATATCTTTCGATTCAGATGTGAAAATTAACAAATTAGAGCGTCTACCCAAAATGAATAAAGATGAGGTGGCTAGAATAGCTTTCATTCTATTTGATGCAAATAACGCCCCAATAATTAAATTGGCACATTCCTTCTTCCATAAACCTACTGGCACATCATTTTTAGCCCCAACTAATAAGGATGTGCTGGCTAAAACAGCTAAGGCTATTGGAGAGCCCGGAAAAAAATTTGGAACAGTAGTTTTGAAGTATTCTACGGATCAATTTGGTAATATTTTGAATTATGATAATCTAGGTTTTGATTTGTTCGCATTCATTTTTTCGACGGATAAATTCCCGGTACTTCGGCAGATGCATAGGGAATGGGGTTTGGTTGAGCACGATGTTTTGTTAGCTTGTTCTGATTTACAATTTCAGAAGATGGCTATGCAACCAACTAGGGAGAGCCTTTGGAGAATGTTACCCCAAGAGAAACAGGATACTATTGTAACGAGAGCTAAGGAGTTATATGATACGCAGTTGAAAAAGCAATTCGGTAAATCTATGTCTGACCAGGAAGTTCTTGTCACTATAGGAGCGATTCAGGCCCCTATGATGAGTCAACCAGGGATGAATGGTGGGGCGTACAATCCTTTTGGAAATGGTATGACAAATAATCCGAATATGATGTCTCAGAATAGACAGACTCCTTTTCAAAATGGGTCTAATTCGGGTATGATGAATCAAGGTGGCCCTGCTGTGAATTTGGCGGGCCAGGTGGGTACTGGAATTCCTCAATCTGGGGAATTCTCTAATTTAATTAAGAAGTAGGCATACTTAATGAATATCTCAGAGATACTTAATTGTACCTCTGAGATATTTTTAAATAAAGGATAAATATGAGTAAGTATAGGGTTTTAGGTTTTGATTTATCGAGAACTTCCACAGGGGTATCGATATTTGAGTTAGAGGGGGATAAGATAAAGCTTGATATGTTATTTTCTATCAAGCAATATAAGGCCGAGAATTTCAATAGGTTATATCATTGCTCCAAAAGCCTCTTGATGGAGCAATTGGGTAATATATTATCAGAGCAAGAAGGAGAATTTACGGTAGCCTTTGAGCTACCCGTGTATGGTAGCTATTCCTCGGAACTACAATTTTATTTGACTCAGGAATTCTTAGAATTATGCTATAATCTCAATGTGAATGTGGTGGGATATTCTCCCTTTTTTATTAAGAAGTTCGTTAAGTTATTCGCTACGGATAAAAAAGTGAAATATCCGGGGAGACTACAAAAGAATCATATTCGGGACATTTACAAAAGATTTGTTCAGATTTTGAACAAAGATGTTTTACCAGATTCTTTGGATATTGAGGATAGTGATTCAATGGATGCTCTGTTTATAGGATTAATAGGGATAATATTTCAAAGTAAGTATTTAATTCCTCCTGTAATAGAACAAGATATGGATTTGGAATCTCTTGCTGCGGGAGGATTTAAATCTTTGTTTATAGAGGGAGAGGAATATTATAGGGATTTGTATTTGGAGGATATAGAGAATACAAAATTTAGTAATTTCATATTCAATGATAAGGATATACCCTTATCTAAACAATTCAAGTTGTTATTGAAGGATGCCTTTGATCATAAGCATCTTTCGTTGAGATCAAAGACCTTCTACCCATATGGGCTATTGGATATTCTAACGGGGTATATGATCAAATTTTATGAGAAAGATCCTGAGTCTTTCTTTAAATATTTTGTAAAATATTTCCATACCACACGTAAGAACTTAGAGAAGAATATCAATGGACACGCTACGCAATGCTTGGTTAAGAATCCGGGGAAGTTGTTTTTGTACCCGGACATGTGTATAAATGTGGTGAATTAACAATCAACAAATAAAAGGAGTATAGTTAAATGGAGGCCAGTGATAGAAAAAAAATTCAAGATTTAGTAGGTCTCAAATATGATATCAATGAGAGGTTAAAGGAAACAAAGGAGCTACTTGCCTCAGGGGATATGGATAAATTCTGGGAGAAATATACAGAGCTAATGCGGGTATGTCAAGATAGTTTCAAACTATGTGGAGAGTTATTACCTAGAGTTATCCAAGGCTTAGAGGAACGCAATTCCAAGAAGGACTCAGAAAGTAAGTTCTCCGTGGAAAGTATGGAGATCCACCCTAAACAGAAATATATTAATTAAAAGAAGGAGAAATGTAGAATATTTCTCCTCTTAAGCATAAAATAGTTTACTTTCCTACGGGGTTTAGAATAATTTTCTGTATCCTTTTGCATATCTTTTTAAACCTTTCTACCTTATGTGTTTGAAAAATATACATAAGGTAGAATATCCTACCAAAATAGTTTACTTTCCTACGGGGTTTAGAATAATTTATTTCACATCAGGTGTAAAATTTCTCGGATATAAATCAAATATATAATATAAGGCGACAATGATTAATCCTTAGATTGGGGAATTAAAATGTATAAAGAAATATTAAAACAAATAATGAATCTCGAAAACAATCTCATATTTAAATACACCAACATCGTCTTGATATCAGAGCAAGATATGAATTTTATCCTTGAGCTACCTGAGGATACTCAAAAAGAGATTATAAGACGGATAAAGGCGAATATAGATCAATTTAGGGATGCTTTAACTGATGATTTAAATTTGGGTGATGCTGATATATGTCCTCATTGCGTTTATAGTGTAATTAAACATTTAGATTGCGTTGATTGTCCTTATGGAAAGAATAATGGTGTATGTAATAACTATGGTATTTGGTATGGTGACTTATATGGAAGAATACGTGATGAGCTTAGAAGCAATGATATTCACAGAATTTGGGATATCATTGGCATTAGAGATGCATTAAATGACGCCTTAAATTCTTCTGAGGTGTAAAATCCAATATCTTGAGTACAGAGGCATTAATTATGCATGGGAATATCTTGAATATGAGAGCAATAAATTTAATGTTGAGAGATAATGCGAATAGTACCAATTATAAAGGGGGTGTAATAAAAATATTTAAGATTTTTTGTTCAAATAAATCAGAGGGTTATATCTAAAGAGAAAAATAATTGAAAATAAAATGGTACAAACGTGGTACGAGAATACATATATATAGTATAGGGGGTATATGGTGGGGGGTGCGGTAATAATATTAACATCATTATGATGGGGGTCTATTAATAGATAAAACATTAATCAGCACATATAATTTAAATAAAACCATATTAGATGAATAAGATCAATAAAAGCATAACAATATAAATAAAAGATAATTATGATGGTGTTAAAGATATTTCGCCGCATCATCATTGAGAAGAAAAAAGTATCTACAGAGGTTTAGAATAATTTTTTTTTCATACCAGGTGTAAAATTTCTTAGATATAAATCGAATATCTAGTATAAGGTAACAATGATTAATTCTTTGGTAGAGGAGGAATATAATGAGTAATACAACTGAAATCTTAAAGAATATTATGGAAGTGAAGAATCAATTCGTCAAAGAGCATACAGGAATGATCCTGATACCAGAGGTGGATATGAATTTTATTCTTGAATTACCAGAAGATAATAAGATTGATATTATGATGCAACTGAGGAAAAATATATATTATCTTAAGGTTGGGGATACTTTGTGTGATGGTGAATTATGTCCTCATTGCATATATGCAAATATTGTTGGTATAGTCCGTGAGGATTGCCCCTATGGCAAAAATAATGGGGTATGTAATAAATATGAGCTTAATAATTTATTTGGAAAAATATACGATAGTTTAGGGGGTAGAAATATTTATAAATTGATATATATATACCTGGCATCCTTGATGCATTAAATTCAGCATTATATTCTTATTGAGTTTCTCAGAAATATAGGAAAAATTTTAACAATTCAAAAACAAGGAGTGAAATAAAATGAATTTTATTGATCAATTCAAAAATGAAAATTTGGTGCGAATAGGTAATGCTGCTATACATATAGATCTTATAAATAAGAATAAGGCATATAGCAGGAAACTTTGTTTCTATTACACACCTTATGATCAGTTTTTGTCTAAGTTAAAAGAGGGGGAATTCAATTTTTACCCTTCCAAGGAAGTGACTCAATATGTGTATTATACCTATACTGTCCGATTTTATGGGGAAAATTCCATTAAGAAAATATGTAGATTAGATATGTTTGCTTTGGATATACTCATGGAGTGCTTGAACCCTTGTGAGCTTTTGAACTTTGAACTAAGAGTCTTTGAACAAGGGGGTGTCGTTGGATTTCTTAAGGGGGAAATAATCTTTGTTCAATTTTCAGAATACCCCGTGATCGCATTAGCTCCTGAAGATCCTAAGCACTACTATATGATTCAAGTAGAAAAAGAGGCGGAACCTAAGGTCAATGAGATTCCCTCAGATGCTCAAGAGAGGGTCGTGATGAACACCTTAAAGAATTTTATGGAGGTGAAGAATCGTATTGTTCAAGATTACACCAATATTGTATTGATACCAGAGCAAGATAAAAAATTTATATCCAATTTACCCTACGCGGATAAATTGGATATTCTCATTAGATTAAAAAAAACATTTGATTCCAAAAGGGAGATAGTAGATGCAAATATTTGCCCTCATTGCATCTACTATAAAGAAATCTTAAGGTTAGATTGTAATGAATGTACCTACAGTATGAATAATAAGGTGTGCGGAAATCCTAATGATGATTTCAATAGGTACAGTCTTGTTTTAGAACGTTTGAGATCCAAACATGATATAGATCGTATCAACGAGATACCGGGTATATTAGATATTTTGAGTAATATTGTCTATGAGGGGGTGGAAAGATTACTTCTAAATAATCCTTTTAATTCCAGTATTAAGGAAGCCTTAAAGAATTTTATGGAGGTGAAGAATCAATTCGTTTATGAGAAAACCTCAATTACATTGATCCCGGAACAAGATATGGATTTCATTTTGAATTTACCTGAGAAGGAGCAATATCGTATTTGTAAAGAATTGATAATTAATCTGAGGAGTAAAAATGCGGATATTTACGATGCGACCATATGTCCTCATTGTATTCATACTGGAAATCGAACTTGTTATACTTGTACCTACGGTAAGAATAATGAGGTATGTAGTTCTCCATATTCTCATTATAAAACCATCATAAGGAAGTTAGGGTGGAGAAAGATAAACCTCATTCCGGGCATCAAGGAAGCACTCTTGAAAACTTTGGAAGGTGTAAAATTTCCTGAGGATAAATCGAATATATAATATAGAATATAGAATAAAAACTCAAAATGAGGGGGGAATATAAAATGAACGAGAAATGTAGAGAATATAATGTTGAGTGCAATGTAGTTTACCATAGATCTTTGAAGGATGAAGAATTTTATACAGGGGATATAGAATTTGATCCTAAGTATGGTCTCATTGAGTTCATACTGTCCGAAGGAAGGTTTGCTAAATCTTTGTATGGGTGTGAGGTTAAAGGAATGAATGGGCTTAAGGATATGAATAAGCTCGTGGTTCAATGCCATGGTTCAAAGCATCTCTATTATTTTGATTTAGAGATATTCTGGAGTTTTATGGGGAGTGTTCCATATGAGGATATTGATAGCTTAACCCATTATGTTCATACCACAGTATATGGAGGTACATCTTATTTTGTGTATAGGGGTGATACCCTATTATTCCGTCAAAAACAATTAATAGGGGGAAAAGAATAATGTTCAAAAAATTATATGATTGGTTCAAAAATTCAATAATAGATATCATTCTCTATGGTGGGGAGCATAAACGTCTGAGGGCCTTTTTGAAGGATTTCATGGAGACCAAAAACGATAGGGTACGTTTCTACACCGATATGGAATTGATACCTGAGAATGATCAGAAATTCATCCTGTGTTTACCTTATTGGGCTATGTTTGAGATTGCATGTAAGATCTATATTTATATAACAGATTATCCAGATTCTTTGTGTGATATAGAAATATGTCCTCATTGTATACATCATTCCCTTAAATGTAATCAGTGCTCTTATGCGTTGAATAATGGGATATGTGTATCTACCAAGACGGGGAGATATCAGAGGATATTATCCTGTCTCAAAACTAGGGATATACGGGATATACTGCATATACCCCGTATATCGGAGGATATCAGAGATTTGTTTGAGAAACATAACATCAAAGATTTGGTAAGGGGGGAAAAAGAATAATGTTCAAAAAATTATATGATTGGATTAAGGATTTTATTGAGAGAGGAATTGATGTAATATATGATATTTTGTACTTGGAGGAACACATACTGTATGGACAATTCCTAGTGGATTTCATGATACTTAAAAATGAATACACCGTGAGGTCTACGGGAGAAAGTATTATACCTCTTGATGATGGATTATTTATCATAAGACTACCTTATAGAGCTATGCGTTACATTGTAAGAGAGTTAACGCATCGGGTTGTTCATGGTTCTATGCTGACGGATATAAATATTTGCCCTCATTGTCTATATGCAAATTATGAGTGGATAGCATGTGGTCAATGCTCTTATACAAGAAATAATGGGAGATGTCATCCATGTTCAGTCAATAATTTATATGGAAGGATATGTGATAACTTAAAGAGTCAGGAAATACACAATTCAATAGTTGAAATTCCTGGGCTAAAAGAGGATATTATAGCCTTGGTTAAAAAATATGATTTCAAATTTTAGGGGGGGTAATGAAGAAAGATTTAAAAATTAAAACATGTTCAAAAGTTGAACCAGGTAATAAAGAATTAGACATTTTATTGGAGGGTATTGGGGATGAATACAAGATCAATTTAGATGATCCTGTGAGCAAACGTATATTTTCCATTGGGTTCCTTCGGGGGGTAGCATGGTATATTAATTGCATGAAAGAAGTTGAGAGCAAGAAAAATTCTAAATTATAGGAGGCAAATGAAGTCAATGTATACTGTAAGAGAAGCAGCAAAGAAGTACGGGGTTCTAATCAAGGATTTGGCTTATTGGGTGAGTAGAGGTTATTTGGAGGTGCAGTATTATAAGGATTTCAATAGTCCGGCTCAAAAATATCCTTTGATTCTTGAATCTAATTGGAATATTTTTGAAAAGGATTTTCTAGAAACAATTGGAGTTTCTAGAAAGAAAAAACGGGAAATTTATTTGAAGAAAACGTTCAATTCCATCGATGATGTTGAGGAGTATCTTCATCTAGGGGTGAAAGACCTTAATAGCATTAGTAAATATGAGGAAATTGCATATAATATCAAAAACGGAATTGTGTGTGATCTTGATTATAGAATTTTAAGATTGCACTCTTTCTCAGATGAGTATAAAACTCGTGTTCAAAAATCAAATTATCTGGGAGGATCAAAAAAAATATTAACCATACCGGATTATCATGCGAATATTCTACCAAGGGTTTGTAATGTTAGAGGTTTAATTAAAAAATATGGGCTTATGGGATCCAGTGTTAAATCTTGGGGGCTTACAAAAAAGCTCAAATCTTTTAAATTTAGACATGCTTCTAAGGGGGGCGTAATATATCCTCTTGTGTATTTTGAGGATGATATCGGGCAATTTATAGAGAAATACCCTAAGTTGATAAAGTATTCCAGAGATAGAAAATCAAAATTATTTGATCAAAAGATTTTCAACTCTAATGAGGTTGAGTCCCTGCTTAATTTGAGACCTCATGCCTTAAACGATAATAGTTATTCTCTTTCTAATTTTATAAGAATCCATAATACGGATATGAGTAGAATATCAAAAGATGTGATAAGGGAGTTTGTGGAAAGCAAGGTATATCGAGATTATATAAATCATTTGAAAATAATTGCTTCAGATGTTATAGACGTATTTGATGTTGAGGATTATTTTAAAAAGGAGTTTGAGAATTTCATGTGGATTGAATCTTCTATTGAGGTTTCTGCGGTAGATGGTTCAAAGGCGATTCCGGAAGTCAAGAAGAGAGTTAAAGATGATCAAATAACTACATTTGATGCGGATAAAATTTTGTGCTACACTATATTAGGGGCAGCTAAAAAATATGATTTGATGCCGGAATTCTTTGCAATGGCGTGTAGCCGACAAATAATAAAATATAAAATTATTCAAACAAATCCTAAATTTGTGGGAAGAAGGTATATGATTTCCACGGATATTGAGAATTTGTTAGGTTCATATCCTGATTTAGTTAGTACATATAAATTTAAAAGGATAAATATACTGAATCAACCCTTTTTAAGGTTATCCGGTATGTCCAAAATATCCGGTATATATACATATACAATTTCCAATTTATTTAAGAAGAGGATATTCAAGTATGATAATGATATACGGGAGACTGTTACACAAGGTAATGCTGCTATAATTATGAATTCTAAAGAATTCAAAGCATTATATCAGAAGGAACAGGATGCGTACTCAATTTTTGTAAGTCGGATATATTATAATACAGGAGGGGAGAATTTCGAGAATCTTGATGGGTATACTATCACAACGGCGTTTAAAATGCTTAATACAAGTGATGCGTGTATTCGAGAGTATATAAGACAAGGTAAATTAAAGAGTAAAATACATAAAACATATTTCGGGTATGATTTAACACTCATTGAGAAATGGTCTTTGGATAAATTTATACAGGAGGGGAGACATAAAAAAATTAGAGAATTTAGGAAAGAGAAGGAAGAAGCCGAGAGATTAGTTGAGAAAAAGAAGGCGGAGGCTAAAAAGGAACGAGCAAGAATAAAAAAGGCAGAAATCAATATATTGCCTATAATCTCGAAAGAGGCTTTATGTAAGACCAGAGAGGAGAAAAATAAGAAAAGGAGATTGAGGAGAAGGGTAATGAAAGCAGAAGAATTATCCAAAGTCAAGGAGATTGAGAATATGGTTAATACAAAAAAGGAGGAATTAACTTCAAACTCTGCTCAAATTTTAAGCAAATGTTCAGAGGATATTAAACAATCTGTTATATCTTTGATTGAGGCTATTGATTATCCGAAAGATTCGGATTTAAACATCCAAAGTAACATATCATTCTTTGTTAACTTGGAAAAACATATCAAGGATGCTATCCAAGCTAACAATTTGTACATTAACACAAATAAATGTTAAATAAAGGAGTTAAAAAATGAGTTTGTCTATGGAAAGAAAAGAATATTATCAGAGTGCTTCAAAAAAAGAGGATAAAGATCATTGGAGTAATCTGGGGTCAATTCAGATGTTTAAATTGGGGGAAGTTTTAGGGAGTAAAAGTTATTATTCCTCGATTGATTTGCAAAATATATTTAATATCTCCCGTCCGGTTATAAGTTCTTGGATTAGTAAGGGTACTCTAATTAATTCAAATCCTAAAGGATGTAATATTGCAATCCCTAGAGACACATTAATAAATTTTATCCTATCAAATGATTATACTGATTATGTAATTCATGTGAATACTTGTGTGGATTACAAGGATGTAGCAAATATTGTGGGATTAAGCCCTTCAGCAATTAAGGGCAGAGCAGCGAGGGGGAAATTTAGTGCCCTTCATTTACCTATTAAAGGTATTAAATTTTCTAGGGATGAGGTGTATAGGATTATACGTGAGGATTTTAATAATGATCCTAAAATGATTCATAGATTTGCTGAGATATGTTATCTTGGAGTTTCGGATAAAGAGTTTGATTCCGGGAACCCTAAAAATTTGGCTTTGGGTGTGGATATAAATTCCGAGGAGTGTAAACCTAAACCAAGTGGGTCCTATTCAATAAAGCCAATATCTAGATATGTCCCTAAAACGGTATTAGAGAACACTAAAGAACCTATACAAGGATATCCAGAGTATCCTGAATTTCCTAGCTTATCAAATGAGGGGAAGTCAGATACTCCTAAGACTTTAGAGTGCTTAAAAACAGCTTGTAACGCCATGTTAAGTAAGATTTTTAAGCTAACTCAATCTTGCATTGAAAATATTCACACTAGAGCTCAATATTTGGATTTTATTGATGAGGTGTCAGTAATGATGGAGAATCTGGAAAGCTTTGAAAAGGCGGCGAAAGAAGATAAATGAAAAATAATTTGTTTCAGGTGTAAAATTATGGAGACGAGAATCGAATATATAATATAAGGCAACAAAATAAAAAATAAAATTGAGAGGAATTAAAAAATGAACGAGTTGTTAAATATCTTATATGCTTGTGAATTATCCGAAGATATCTCAGTTGAAGATTTTATTGAGGATTATGACCTGGTATTGATTGATGATTTTTATTCCCAAGTGTAAAATTTCATGAGGTTAGATTGAATTGAGGGGGGTGTGTTATCGCTTGTATGAGATTCTTAATATTTCTTTTCTCATATAGGCCCTTCGCCCCCTACATATTTCAGGGGTGGAACATTGCCATATAGGGATTTTTTCACATTCCTTTTTCTCTATATTGGCTTTCCACCTCCTCATTATTTTTAAGGGGCTATAGTAGAGCGGTCTAATACATCGCCCTTTCACGGCGAGAATCACGGGTTCGAATCCCGTTAGCCCCTTTTTAATTAACTTATACAATATAAATTTAAGTGGGGGAAGGATATGAGAAAATATGTGGGAGCTCATGCGGTAAAGGATGCTATTTTAGCGGGGGAAAAATATATCCGATCCACAACCCATTTAGTCACTGAAGAGTTAGATAATGGGCCTATATTTGAGATATCAGATCCGGTTCTTGTGGGTAATATTCTCGATAAATTAAGTGTAGATATTTTTGCCGATATTAAACAATCTGAGCTTAAAGAGGAAGGGGATTTCAAGATATTTCCTAAGACTTTAAATCGTATAGCTCAGGGTAGATATCTTATTGATAAGGATAAAAGTATTATTGTGAGTACAGAATCTTTATAGGGGGAAGGTGTAAAATTTCTTGAATTCGAATCGAATATATAATATAAGATAGATTAGAAGTTAACATTTATTTAAGGAGGTAAGTTTATGAAAATTGCATGGCTATCCGATTTACATTTAAATTTTGTAAGCCGAGATAAAATCGATAAATTCTTCATTAATCTGAATTCAAAGAAGCCGGATGCTATTCTGATTGGTGGGGATATAGATACTTCATCGAATTTATGTCGTAGTTTAGAGTACATGTTAAACTATATTTCTTGTCCCATCTATTTTGTATTAGGAAATCATGATTATTATGGTTCCTCAATTGAGAAAGTTCAAGAGAAGGTTAATATTATCACCTCTAAATATTTTCAATTGAAATATCTTCCTCAGGAAGGAGTAGTAAAATTATCCAAGGATACTTGTCTAATAGGGCATGATTGCTGGGCGGATGGAAGATATGGAGCTTTCTTTAGTAGTTCTGCAACAAAGAGTATGAATGATTACATCATGATTGATGATTTTAGATTCCAACCTACAGAGGATCTTTTACACAAAGAATTGAATAAACTGGGGGATGAGGCCTCAAAATATTTGCATACTAAATCTTTTGAGGCCCTGGAATCTTTCAGGAGTGTCATCGTATTAACTCATGTTCCTCCTTTTGATAAGTGCTGCTGGCATGAGGGTAATTTAAGTGATAAGGATTATTTACCTCATTTTGCCTGCAAGGCGGCGGGAGATGCGTTATTGGAAACTACACAATATGACGCTATTAAAGATATGCTTGTTTTGAGTGGTCATACACATAGTTCTGGTATGGCTCAAATCCGTCCAAATATCTTGGCAAGATCGGCGGGTAGCAAATATGGTGAACTTAAAGTTCAAGAATTTATTCAAATAGGAGAATGATATTATGTTTGAAATTGCATCTTTAATAATTTCTGCTCATATTGTAACTTTAATATTTGTTACAATATGGATTGTTTTAGGTGAAGTAAAGAAAAAATAGGAGAATGATATTATGTTTGAAATTGCATCTTTAATAATTTCTGCTCATATTGTAACTTTAATATTTGTTACAATATGGATTGTTTTAGGTGAAGTAAAAAAATAATAGGCATGATATATGCATTATTTAAAGACAAATTCAAGATAACTTATAAGAGGGAGAGTCATGATTAAAATATTAGATGGTAAAATACCAATCCAAGCTTGGTTAGATGCTGAGGATATGAGTGATTTTGATATAAAGTTTTCAAATGTAATTACTCAAGCTCTTAATGCGTCAAATCATCCTTTAGCTTTTCATCATATCGCACTTATGCCGGATGCTCACTTAGGGATGTCAGTTCCAATCGGTTCGGTCATGCCTTGTAAAGATGGTCTTATTCCTGCGGCTGTGGGATCGGATATTGGGTGTGGTATGCTTTCGGTAAAAACCTCTTTAACGGGAATTACGGATCATGAAATAAGAGATATCATAGGCTTGATTTATAAGATAGTTCCTGTAGGATTTAACTGGCGAGAGAATCCAATATCTTTTTCTCCAGATAAAATGGGGTCTGGAGTGATCCTCAAAGAGCAAATGGCCAATATGGGTCTTCAATTAGGAACTCTTGGGGGAGGAAATCATTTTATTGAGATTCAGAGAGATGATTTAGGTCGAATATATTTTATGATTCATTGTGGGAGCCGTAATTTTGGTAAGAAGGTTTGTGATCATTATATGGGTAAGGCCAATGATCTTAATGAGTTGTGGCATTCTGAGGTAGATCCTAAGTGGGATTTAGGCTTTCTTCCTATAGGCTCTCGTGAGGCCAGGGAATATATTGATGATATGAAAGCTGCTCTGAATTTTGCTGAATTGAATAGACATTTGATTTCTGAGGAGGTTAAAAAAGCATTTAGGGAGGTTGTGGGGAATTGCACCTTTGAGGATGCTATTGACATACATCATAATTATGCCGCTTTAGAGAATCATTATGGACACAATGTTTGGGTTCATAGAAAGGGCGCCACTTCAGCTAAAAAGGGTGAAATTGGTATCATTCCGGGGAGTATGGGTACAGCCTCGTATATTGTTGAGGGACTGGGAAACAGAGAGAGTTTTTGCAGTTGTTCCCATGGTGCGGGAAGAGTTATGGGCAGGATGGGAGCCTCCAGAAAGTTAACTCTGGAGGAATGTGATAGAAGTATGGAGGGGGTATTTCATAGAACCTGGACAAAGAATAAATCAGGTATTTATGATTTTGGAGAAGCTCCTCAGGCATATAAGAATATCGAGGATGTTATGAAAAATCAAGAGGATTTAGTTAAACCTTTAGTGAAATTATATCCGCTAGGAGTGGTGAAAGGATAATAATATGGAAATATTTTTAGATACTGAATTTACGGGGTTGCATCAAAATACTACTTTGATCTCAATAGGGCTTGTGGCCATGGATGGGAGAGAATTTTATGGGGAATTTAATGATTATGATCAAAATCAAGTTGATGATTGGATCAAGGATAATGTAATATCTAATTTGAGCTATCCTTCTGAAGATGAGGGTGAATATTATAGTAAGATTAGATTTGATCCTACATTATCCGAGTTAGAGAAGTCGGATGTTAAGATGCGAAGTGATACTGGTATGATAAGAAGGGGTCTTGAGATATGGTTAAAGGAATTCCCCTCTGTGGAGATCTGGTCCGATTGTTTGGCATATGATTGGGTTTTGTTTAACAATCTTTGGGGTGATGCCTTTAATATACCTTCTAATGTATATTATATCCCCTTTGATATTTGCACCTTGTTTAAATTGAAAGGTATTGATCCGAATATCAGTCGTGAAAAATTTATAGATTTGGAGGATTCTTCATTAAAACATAATGCGTCATATGACGCGAAGGTAATTAAACAGTGTTACTTGAAGCTCATGGATAGGGTTTGGAGTAATAGATCGCTTAAATAAGGAGGAATAAAATGGGAATCGAATATTATTTAGTAAAAGAAGAGGAAAAAGAGTTGTTTTATTTAGGGAAGCCAAATTGGTTTATGTTATTTGATAAGAATGAAATACTTATCAAAAATCGATACAAATCCCCCTATGAGCTGTATCATGGTATTTTTTTTCATATCGCGCCTAGTTTTGATGAATCAACCTCAGTGGGGTATTTTAAGGATTTGTCAGAGAAGATATTTGATTGGGCGGGGGATTCAAAGATTCGGTTAACAAGTGATATGGATTTTGAGGATGGGGATGAGGGTAGAGAAAATTATGTAGAAACAGGTACGAGGTATATCAAGTATCCAAGTAAACCTAAAGATATCCTGAAAGAATGTTTAGATGTCTTAAAATATGGCCGGAGTGAAAAAATCAAAAAGGATGTTATAGCCAAATTGGAGGCTTTGATTTTTGAGTAATCCATTAAAATCGGAAATGTATGGTAGAATTGGGAAGTATGTTTCCTCCCAATTTGCTATATATGAAAAAGAATTACGATTTTACACAGAGGATGAAATCTTTGGGGAGTTAGTAAGGAGGCTACCCAAAGATTTTGTGGATCATAAAATGAATGGCAAGAAAGTAAAATTAACTTTAGAGATTACTGATTAATGGAGAATATTTAAATGAAAATTATGTATAGAGTTGATAAATATGTACATTCAGATTTAATTTATAGCCCCATACAAAAAGTTGAGGTTATAAGAGAGACACCTAAGAAAGTTATCGTTAAGTTTCCGATCAGCAAAACATACCCTAAAGGGGAATCTTGCTGGTTTAAGGATTCCTCTAGTTTTTCTTTTGTGAATACTGAGAAAGAGGCTGTAGAAATTTTGTATAATATGTATCAAGGGCGTCCTGAATTTTTAAAGGTGATTAAAGGTAAATATCCTCAATACAATAACATATACAAAGGGGAAGAATAAAATGAATGGCAAGAAAGTAAAATTAACCTTAGAAATTACGGATATAGAAGGTATATGTGAGAGATCAAAGAGGAGAATAGCTATATTAGAAAGCCTTGATCATAATCCATGCACTCCTCCCTGGTGTGGAATCAATAAAAATCATAATGAAAGGAATAAAGGGTGAATAAATTAGCGTTAATCAGTGTGTCGGATAAGACAAATTTGGATTGGTTTGCAAAGGGGCTTGTGAATAATGGGTTTGATATCTTATCCACTGGAGGAACTGCCAAATATTTAAGGGAACATGATATCCCCGTTACGGATGTATCAGAATACACCGGAGCTCCTGAGATCTTGGAGGGAAGAGTGAAGACTTTACATCCTAAACTTTATGGGGGAATTTTAGCCACGGATTCGGATAAGGATACGAGTACCTTGGATAAATATGGGTATCACCCTATTGATATGGTTGTTGTCAATCTATATCCTTTTCAGGAAGTTATTAAAAAAGAGGATATAACCTTAGAAGATGCAATTGAGAATATTGATATTGGTGGGGTCACTCTTTTAAGAGCGGCGGCGAAGAATTTCAATCAAGTTGTTGTTCTGTCAAATCCCTCTCAATATAATCAGGTCTTGGATGATCTAAGGGTGTATGGGGATATATGTAATCCTGATAGGATGAGTCTAGCTGAATTAGCTTTTAAACATACTATGGAATATGATATGGCCATATATGCCTTTTATAGAGAGATGTATAAGTATCTTTTTGATAATGAGGCGGAGGTGATAGAATAATGGGGTAAGACATATACTTGATGAGAGCTAACGGTGGGCTGTTCAATTATTATACATTTTTGATCAATTTGTATAATAATTTACTCGTGGTGTGGGAGAGGGTGCATGGCTACTGTATACCCTCTCCAAGCTCTAAATAAAGTTATTGTAAAGGAAATTTAAGATGTTCAATTATAAACCAATCATCAATAGTTTAGTTCTTAAGATAAGAAGATTTTACTTTTACCATTTCAAACTAAAAGATATATTAAGAGATGAGGGGAGGTTTAAAGTTGTATGGTACGCGGAAAAGAATTTAAACATGAGTCGGGTAGAAATATTGCATATCATAAATATATTGATTCAGGAATTTCACATTGATCAGGAATTGTATCGCATGTATCAATTCAGAGGGGAATATTTGTTTAAGGTTGCACTCATGAAAAAATATGGTTTCACAAAGGTGAGAGCTTTAAGATATATTGAGATCCTAAGGCGATACGATAAAAGCATTAAAGAAAAAGGAGTAATAGTTTATGGCTTATAAAAAGAAAAGTAAAAGTATAACTGATGATAGTTTCGAGGAAGAGGAGGATACCGAAAGTAAAGGAAATGAGGCCACAACTCAATCCATCCTGGCGGATATAAAAAAGACCTTTAAAAAAACTAATCCGGATATTATTTCTGAACCTGGAAAAGCAGTGGAATTTATACCCTCTGGAAATTTCATTTACGATATGGTAACTAATTGTAGATTTGGGGGAGGTTTTCCAAGAAGAAGGATTACAGAGATATTCGGTCCGGAACATTGTGGGAAGTCCTCAATTATATACTCAGCTTGTGCTGGGGTCCAAAGAAAAAAGGGATTAAGTATTTTGTTCGATTTTGAAAATGGCTGGGAGTCTTACTATGCTAAGACTACTTTTGGTTTGGAGGAGGATGGTGAGACTTTTATAGTATTTCAACCGGATACTGCTGAGGAGGGGGATGTTATATTAGATAAATTATGGGATCTACCCAATATCGATATTGTAGCAATCGATTCTATAGATGCGATGAGGCCTAAGGCTTTGATCGAGTGTGCTCTATCCGATACTCCTAGAATTGGGTTACATGCTGCCACAGTGGGGAGGATGGTAGTCAAGTTTAGAAGATTTGCAAGGATTAAAAATGCTGCGCTTATTCTTGCAAATCAAATGAGGTCTAAAATCGATACCAATCCTAGAAATAAATCTGGATCCGGACAAGGTTTTGGTTTTCAATATGATGATAATGAGACTACTACGGGGGGAAATACCTTAAGATACTACGCTTCAGTTCGTATGAAGCTAGATTATGGTGGACAGCAATTAGATGAATTTGGAACTAATTTGTTTAGTGGTGAGAGTGAGAAAGCATTGATTGGGCAGATAATAAAAGTAATGAATGTTAAAAACAAAGTTGGTACTCCAAGACAAAAATATAACACTCATTTTGATTTCCCTAGAGGTGCTATCAAAGGGGGTTGGAATGAGGGTAGGGATGTAATGTCCATCTTAAAGAAGCAAGGTAGATTGAGACAAACTAGGGGTAAGCTAACCTATCTAGGATTAGCTATTCCCGAATGGGCTGCAACCGGATCTAAGCCTAAATGTGAGGAGGAATTTATAAATAATAGTGAAGCGGTAGAGGATGGAAAAAAACTCATATATAAATTAATTTCGGAGAATGGAGGATCTATCTTGGAGGAAGTAAATTCAAATGACTTTACCGAGGATGAGATAAAAGGTCAGGATACTCCTCCGGAGAAAGATCATACTAGAATTGATAAGAGGGGAAAAGTCCTGGATGTATCCAAACTTATGAATAAGGAAGATGATGAGGACATAAGTTTGTAAGAGATTCAAAAAAACCCCTATCATGATAAACATCTTTTAATAAAGTATTAATGGGAATATCATTAATAGTGGAGGTGTCATGATATGGGTTTTGAGAATTTGGATATAAAGTATTACGAGAAAAACGGGTATTTGAGTGAGAAAGATTATAACTCCTTAGGTAGGAAGTTATCAAAGGTTATTAATCCTTTGAGAGTTAGCGATATACGCAAAGTTATGGAATTTTTACCTATTTCATATTCTGATTACATTAAGGATATGAAGAATGAAGCATATTGTGAGGATAATTCCTCCATTCAATTTGGGAAAGGATTTGTGGGGGTATCTTTATCATCCTCTTTCAATTCCAATTACTTTCCTAATTTTGATCAGGAATACAGTAACCCTTGGGGTCCGGTTATATTACATAGGGATTACACAGTAATAGATGAAATTGGGGAAGAGGGTTTAAAGTTTGTTCCTAATGGCAATTATCATTCTTTAGCTATTGCGGCGTATAATATTGAGAAAGAAATTAAATCTTTATGTGAGACGAGAGAGATATTACAGATTTCTGAAGATGTCTCAGTATTAGTTGAGTTTTTTGTTCCAGTAAATACGAGCGGGAATTATGATGTTACAGTGAAGGTTACAATCTTGCTGTACTAAGTATCTATTAAAATTTAAGTTAGAGGTAGTTATATGGAAGACATACGAAGTTTTGCGGGGGAGTGCTTAATAGGGTTATATGAGAATAGGGCTGTATTGAAGCATGATATTGAAATCATGTCCAGAGAATTATATGAAAGGACGAGTCTCAAAAATAGTTTAGCACACACCTTACAGGCGATGCATTTATCTAGTGCTTATCTTCAAAATATTGTAGATATGGTTAGCACTCAGAATATCAAAAAAATTGAAAGTTTACTAGATTCGGCGTTATCCTCTATATTTTGGGATATGAATTTGGAAGTTAAGATTGAGTCCACAATCAAGAGAAATATAAATGTCCACCAGATAGTTTTGTATAAGGATGGAAATAAAGGTACCCTCAAATCGAATGGTGGAGGTATCTGGGCGGTAGTTGCTATTGTAATGAAGATTTTGTGTAATGTTATGTTAAAAAGGTATCCTTTTGTAGTTTATGATGAGAGTTTTAGTTTCATTGCGGATAAATATATTCCTTCAACCCTAAAATTCATTAAAGGGTTGTCTGAAAATATGAATTTGAATATCTTAGGGGTTACCCATAAGCAAGCCTTCATTTATAATTCCCCTACAGTATACAGTATTGACTTTGATCCGGAGTCCTTATCAAGTTCTGAGGAGGAACCCTATATTGAAGTTGAAAAAATTAAACAGGATTAAAATGAGGTTAGAGAGATGAAAAAGTTGATTTTTAATGAGTTATTAGAGGAGGCGGGGGAATTAGAGACAGCGAGTTTTAGCAGTATTGAGAATTTTATTGAGTCATGTACGAGAGGATTTCTAAATATTGATGTGACATTGTTATCCGATATCACAAATTTTTGTAATTTGGATAGGAATGATACGATAGAATTCGAGAATATAAAACATCTTACGAATTATATTGCATATTTTGTATTTAATATTTTGATTAATAATGCAGCGGTGAGACAAAGAAAACTAAGCCCCTATGATATCAATATCATTCAGAAGATATCCTTTAAGGAGCGCAAATTTCAATTATACTTATTCTTAGATGATAGCATATTTGGGTTGTGTGTTGGCACAAAGTTTAAGAACGTGTTGGCATTTATTCAATCGATATTCCCTATTATAGCAAAGACTAGCTTTTTCAATGAAGTGCGGTTCTTTCCTATATCTCGTATGGATTACATTTTACAGGAAGAGGTAAGAGATGTCGAAAATTGAGGATACTTTATCACCTTCAGAAGATGGGGTACTCACTAAAAGATTTTTTGATCTTAGAAAGGAGAATCAAAAGGACGATGTTTTAGATTCTGGCAGGTTAGATAGGATTGAAGAGAAAGCAGATGATTTAAGTAGGAAGTTAGGTATGATTTTTGGAAGTAATGTCTTAATAAATGGTAAGTGGATAAATTGGATTGGGGTAAGCTTACTATAAAAATAGATGAGAAGACTTGGGATTTTAGGCTAGTTTATGAGGGGCGGAATATATTGACTATTTTAAGAAAGGATATAGAGGTATTAGGTACATATTTACAGAGGTTGATATATGCGGAGAGTAAATTTAGGGTAGAGAGCTTCTTAGTAAGTTTCTTGAGGCAATTATAAGGATCTGTAAAATTTTTAACAGTTAAATCGAATATGAGATAGGAGTAAAATGAAGTGAGAAATTCTGAAAGTAGATTATGTTTTTTAGATTTTGAGACCACGGGGGTTATTGATTACATTTCGGACCCTATTGAGATTGGAGCTGTTTTGGTGGATGAAAATTTAGAAGTGGTTAGCTCTTTTGTATCTAGAATTAAGCCTTTGAGTAAGCAAGCTTTTAGTGAGGAGGCTTATAAAATCCATGGTATATCATATGAGGAGGCATTAAAGGCTCCAGGATATCATAGTGTTCTAATGAGCTTTTTTGGGGAATTAGGGTATGAATATAGATTTGCGGGGTGGAATATTGGTTTTGATACCTCATTTTTCAAAAAGATGTGTTACTATAATGGGAATATTGATTTGTACTCTAAGATAAATTATAGATCAGTGGATATTCAAACCATAGCATATTGTATAAAGAAGATGGGGATGCTTCCAGAGAACATAAATTCTTTGAGTGATGCAGCCAAATTTTTTGGGATTCGCAGAGCAGAAAAACATAATGCTTTGGATTGTGCGGAAGTCGCTCTTGAGGTATATAGAATGAGTATAACTTTATTGAATGAGGGGGAGGAGACTTGTGATGATCAATAATGTTGTATTTGATAATGTAAAACAATTCATCAAATCTTCCATGAGCGATTGGCCAGGAAATATAACTTCTATAATCTTCTTAGGGAGATGTAACTTCAGATGTCCTTTTTGCATTAATAAAGATATAGCATATGGAGATATTCCGATTGAAGATGTCCCTTTTGAGGAGATTGATTCTTTATTTAAAGAGGAACAATATCGGAAATTTGTGAATCATGTTTCAATATGTGGGGGAGAGCCCACTATATATCCTAAACTACTTCCAATGGTTGAATATCTAAAGAGAGATTTAGGCCTATCCATAAAACTGGATACTAACGGATCTAGGCCAGAGGCTATCTCTACTTTGCTTAAGGAGAGATATCTGAGTTATATTTCTATGGATATCAAGGCTCCATTTGATATTAATTCTTATGCTTATAGTTCAGGAGTGATGTGCCCTTCAATTGAGGATATTAAACGTAGTATTGAGTTAATTATTAATAGTGGAATATCATATGATATTCGAGTTGTTAACCATCCTTATCTTAATATCGGAGGTATGGGTGAGTTATGTTTACAATTAAACCAATTGGGGGTGAAAAAAGATAATATCAAGATCATTCCCTACATCGATCCATGGAGGATTTAAGTTATGAGTAATGTAGTATTGTTAGTTATTTTTGGTGTATTAAGCATAGTATCAGCATTAGGTTTATGGGCTTGTAGTCTTTCAAAGGAAATAAGTAAGTTAATAGACTCCGTTTTAGCGAATAATATTGTTTTAAAAGATATGAATGATCTTTTAAAAGATATGAATGATCTTTTAAACCGGAATATGGAAGAAGGAGGTGAGAGTTTAATTCTTAAATGGGGTGATAGCGATGTTGCCAGAATTGCGGAGGATTATGCCTTTGATATCGAGGATGAGGATGCTTTACGTGACTATCTTAATATGGTATTGGATGGGAGTTCTGATCCGGATGATATAGAAATGCGAGAAAATATAATTAGTGACCTTTTAACATATGCAAAAAAGTCAGGATTGGTTGAGGATGTATTAGACGATATTATGCCTAGATTATTTGATGGTCCTGATTCAGATATAATTCAACAAGGATTATCAGATGAGGAATCCTTAGCATTTATGGAAGGTCCATCAAAGGATATCAAACTTTCATATAAGGCGTATAAGTATGCAGTGGATAGAGGGGAAGCTGTAGGTCCAAAATCTAATGCTCCTAAAGCTGCGGGAGATAATCCGGTTAAGCGATCAAATCGTAACGATAGGTATGAAAATAAGATTAAAAGTTTCTTGAATTATCTAGAGTCCTCCAAACTAGATCCGAGTACCATTCATATAAATAGAAATATGGCTGAGGTTATCTATTTCCTTGTGGATAATAAATTATTGTTATCTTTAACCAACAACAATATAAATAAAATAAGTTGTATTATTCAGAATCCCGCTTGGATTGAAGGTGATATACAACATATTATAGATACATTAAAGTATATTATCACTTTGGAGGATGTAGTTAGTCACACATTTAAAGAGAGAATGGAATCTTTTTTTGAGGGGATCAAATTAGAGAAGATAGAGTATGCTTTCATTGATAAAAAATTTGATATCAAAGGTAATTGCTATATATCTGATGGATCTACTTTCACTTTAGAATTATCTAGGGATGAGATTGCTAAGTTAGAGGATTCTATTAGAGTAATGATTTACTCCGAGAAATATACAGATCCGGAAAAACTTATATTGAGTTTAAAGGATAGTATAGATAAGATTAAGGATTAAAGATATGCTAAATCCTAAACTTGATGCTAATTCTAAAGAAGATAAGATGCTTCCTTGTCTTAGATGTGGCAGTAATAAAATTGAAGTGGCGAGTTGGGAACCAGGAGATAGTGGAAGAATTTCGTATATATGTGAATGTGAGAACGGGCATTATTGGGATGAGTGGGAAGATACAATTCCAGAAGCTATCAATTCCTGGAATGAAAGAATATAAGTTGGCGTTGCTGGGTCTGTTAACTCAATAGGGAGAGTAGACACCTTAACGGTGTTATGTGCTGGTTCAACTCCGGTGCAGACCCTTCAAATATTCTGTTAAAAGTTAATTTAAAGGAGGATAATTATGAGAAGGAGTAATGATAAGAAAAAGACAGTAAAGAAGGTTAATCGGATGGGTTTGGAAACATTAGATACTAAAATTGAGAGGATGATTGATAGGGGGGATCGGTCCAATTATTTAAAGCATTTAATAAATAAAGCCTATAGTCTGGATAATTCTTTTCAAACTAGGTTAGAATATATTTGCAATAATCTCCAAATATCAAAGCAAGATAAATCATATTATTTGAGTTATAAAATTAAATTTTAAGATAGAGGATAAAAAAAATGATACCATATAGGGCATATGTTATTTATCACAATCTTAAATATAGAGCAGTAGTTTACCTGGATTGTGATTTAGGGTTTCCGGTTCTCAGAGATCCTGTGGTTTCAGTACCCAGATCCGACAAGGTTCATACGAGAGAATGGGGTAGTAGGAATGCTGTAGAAGAAAATATTCGAGCAATCCTAAAGGATGCCGAGAATTTCTTAGGGGATAAAGGTATAGTAGTGAATAGATATTATGAGGACATGAGATACTACATAAATAGGAAAGAGGGGAAATAAAGATGTCAACACGAAATATTATATCAAAAAAGAAAGATTATACATCCATTCAAGAAACAAAACAAGAAATTTTCAGAATAAAGGGTATTCCGGTTATATTATATGCTCCAAGAGATTATTGGCTATTAACTGAAGAGGAAAAGGATAGAATCTGTAATGGTTGTGGAGCACAAGGTAAATTTGATTTTATACCCGATTCAATATGGTTTATGAGTATTGAGGAAGTTTGTTCAATACATGATTTTTGTTATTATTCCTCAAGACCTTGCATTAAGGATAAGGAAGAAGCAGATCGTATCTTCTTGAGTAATATGCTTCGATTGATTGAGGCAAAAACCAAATGGAAATGGTTGAGATTTCTCAGAAGGCGGAGAGCGTATAAATATTATTTGGCTGTAAAATATTTTGGGGCTCCTGCATTTTGGGTTGGTAAAAATAAAGATGAAAATTTAGGGGTTGTAAAATAAGATATGAATACATTAGAGCAAATGAATACAAGATTATTCTTGCTCATTATAGAGCAAGAAATTAGAGAGTTCCTTAAACCCTTTGAATCTAATCTTAATTCAAAGGCTCTTCTTTCTATGGAAGAAGAGGGGATACGAGAGTATATGCAGAGTCTTAAGGATAGGGAAGCCATTCAAAATTTTAGTATTGGGGGTCATTTGAGGCTTAGGGGTTGGAAGGAATTATATCCCAAACTATCCGATAGATTATTAGCTAGATTTGGATCTTGGATCGCTAAACATTTTAAAATTATGAATTGGGTGGAGGATAGACCTAGAATTTGGCATCATATATTTCCTTATTCTAAAAAATTATATGTTGAATCTCATTATAAAGATTTAGTGCTTGGTTGGTATGAGCATAATCATCCTGAAGTGGATGATATGGTTTTTTCAAATGTATTTGAGGCTGCGGAGGAATACTTTGAATTTGAGAATTTAGATATGTGCTGGTATTCTGATTGGCTGTCTAAAAATCCTCCTGAGGTGGAATATGTGGCTAGATTGGAGATCCCTTATACATATTTGGAGTATGATTTATATATTCAACCTACGCGGGCTATTGAGAGAATTAATCTTAATTTTAAAGTGGGGAAGGAGTAGAGTATGTCTGAGAATAAAGTGAAATATAAAAATCATCATGAGTGGTGGAAGGATAGGCCATATCCTCCTAGAGATACCTTGAGTGATACAAAAGATGCTTGGAATCGAGGGGTGGATATCGAGCATGAGAAGTGGATGAGAGTTTTTGATTGCACTAGTTTTAATAAAGCTTATCTCTTGGGAATTTATGAAGAGATAGATAAGGAATATGATGAACCAAAAATTAAACTGAACTATGTTAAAAAACCAGTGTAAAATTTTAAGTTCTTAAATCGAATATGTAGTATAAGATAATTTTTAAGATAAGGAAGGTATCATGAAAATAGCAAAAGATATTTTGGATATTATTGATGCGGGATCTTGTGAGGGTGGTTTATTTCGATTACCTAATATCACTCTGGATAGAAAAATATATTTGGAAGTTAATAAGGTCTTAGAATTCCTTGGGGGAAAATGGGATAGGAAGCTTAAAGCTCATGTATTTGAGGAGGATATTGGAGATGCTATTGAAAGTGTTCTTCTAACCGGAGAAGTGAGAGATCTTAAGAAGGAATTTCAATTTTTTGAGACTCCTGAGGATCTGGCACAAGAATTGGTTGATATGGCTGAGGTTAGTCCCGAAATGCTATGTTTGGAGCCCTCTTGTGGCAGCGGCAGAATTCTTAAGATTCTTATTAATCACGTGGGTGAAGAGAATGCTTTAGGTATAGATATAAATTTTGGATATATTAAGGGATTAAGATCCATAGGGTATTGTGTTATGGAGGCGGACTTTATGAGTGTGGTACCGAATATGGTATATGATAGAATAGTGATGAATCCTCCATTTACAAGACAACAAGATATTGATCATGTTTCTCACGCTTTAAAATTCTTAAAGCCAGGTGGGATTCTGGCATCGGTTATGTCGGCGGCAATTAAATTTAGGACGAATACAAAAACTGTTAGCTTTATAGAAGAATTGGGAACCCTTTGCTCCTCATACTCTATAAAGGATTTACCTGAGAAATCCTTTAGTTCTTCGGGTACTAATGTCTCAACTATTGTTCTAAAAGTGGTAAAATAGAGTTAAAGGGTTGCTATATATTTCAGATACTTAGCAACCCATACATCTTTTAATATAGATTTGATAATAAGGCTATCAAATCTATATTAAAGAGTGGATAAAGATATTTTGTTTCATCAATTATAAATTAAAAAATAGAAGACGTTTAACGGTGTATATTTGTCTTTAAATTGAACAATTTTAACTTATATGTGAAAGGATATAATCATGTCCGATGATTGGTTTGGAAGAAATGTTATAATGTATGGGGTGAATCTTCCTGAGGATAAGCCTCAATTTGAGAGATTGTTTCCAGAAGAGTATGGATCTACAACTCCGATGCCAAAAGTAAAACCTCCTAAAGAGGAATCCGTTGGCATGACTCTTGAAAGTATTACAGAAGCAAAAGAACTTTTAAAAAAAGCAATAAATGAAAATAAAGATGTTAAAGAATTATATATCTTGAAATTGGTGAATTATTTTTTAACAAGTGGGGTAAAATTACCTTATGAGACGAATACAAATAATATTATTTGGGGTAAAGATAGGGCTGAGGAAATATTACAAGTTTTGTTTAAATAGCATAGAAAGGAAGTATGGGGGATGCCTAAACAGATTATAAAACGAGCAGGGGATTTGGAAGCTTGGGATCTTAAGAAGATAGAAACAGTTATATCTAAGGCTTTGGAGTCATCGGATATCAAAAGTGAGGATGTGGGACGGATAACTAAGGAGTTATCCAATATGGTAGCTTCTGAGTATAAGTGGAAGCGGCTAATCCCTCAAGAGGAGGTCCAAGATTCTATTGAGAAAATCCTTATGAGTTCAGGGTATATAAAGGTGGCAAGGAATTTCATTTTGTATCGAGAGAAGAGGAGAATAGTGCGGGAGGAGGGTCAACTTCAACTAGATGTTATGCATACTATGGGGGATTATATTGATCGCGGGGATTGGAGAGTCAAAGAGAACTCAAATATCCAATTTTCTTTTGGTGGGTTGATTTTGTATACTGCGGAAACAGTCCAGGCTAAATATTGTCTGAATCAATATCCTGAGAGTATAAGGGATGCGCATAGTCAAGGATTTATTCATATACATGACTTAGGATTTGGGTTGAGTTCTTATTGTTCGGGGTGGTCATTAGAGGATTTGTTATTGGAAGGATTTAATAATCCGGGGTATAACTCTTCAGATCCTCCGAAGAATTTTACTACAGCTTTGAACCAGATGGTTAATTTTTTGGGTACACTTCAAAATGAGTGGTCCGGAGCACAAGCGTTTAATTCAATTGATACTTATTTAGCTCCATTCATCTATTATAATAAATTGTCGTACAAAGAAGTGTATGACAATTTACAATCTTTTGTATATAATTTGAACATTACGAGCCGTTGGGGGAGTCAATCGCCGTTTTCTAATGTTTCTCTGGACGTTGCTTGTCCAAAATATATGAAGAATCAACCTGTGATCATTGGCGGGGAATTGAAAGATAGAACATATGGTGAGTTTGAGAAAGAAATGGATATGTTCAATAGGGCTTTCGTTGAGGTTTTATTAAAAGGAGATCGGGATGGATCTATATTCTCATATCCCATTCCTACTTATAATATAACTGAAGATTTTCCTTGGGATACCAAATTTGGTGATCTTCTAGCGGATTTAACGGGGAAATATGGAGTACCTTATTTTCAAAATTTTATTAACTCGGATTTGAATCCGGAGGATGTGCGATCTATGTGCCCCTTGACCGGGGACACCAAGGTCTTAGTAAAAATAAATAATTATCTCTGTGATTGGCGTATAAGGCGAATATACACGGAAGCTCATAAGGCGGGGGGAACTGTGGATGTTTGGAATGGATCGAGTTGGGTATCGGCTATCCCCACACAAGTTCCTCTAACTACGATTTATAGGGTGACTGTGGATGTAGGTGCGGATATTAGTGTTGATATGGGGGAAAATCATTTACAACCTGTATATAACCAGGGGAATGTTCAAGCTAAAGATTTAGAAGTGGGAATGTTTCTGCCTTTTGATAGGAATAACAGATTGGTACCCTATGCTGTTTTGAATACAGCTTCGGCGAGAACCCCTGATTTTGAGGATGATGATTTTGTATATTATGCCATAAAAAATATCGAGGCAATAGATCCGGGGGAAGATACAGAATTATACTGTTTTGAGGTATATGATGATTCTCATTTATTCATGTTATCTAATAAATTAATGACTCACAATTGTCGATTGAGGCTTGATAAAAGAGAGGTGATCAAAAAAGTTGGGGGTTTATTTGGATCAGGAAATTTAACGGGAAGTATTCAAGTAGTAACTCTTAATCTTGCAAGATTAGGCTATATGGCTAGGGATGAAGAAGAGTTCTTAGATTTGGTTAAGCATTATTCCAAGGTGGCCAAGGATTGCCATGAAATTAAGCGTAAGATGTTGGAGTATAATCTCAAGCATAATATGTTCCCTTGGACAAAAAGGTATCTTAAGAACGGCTTTAAAGGCCATTTTTCAACTATAGGAGTTTGTGGGGGTCATGAGGCGTGTTTGAATTTATTGGGTAAGGGTATTGATTCTTCCGAGGGTAAAACTCTCATGATCAAGACTTTAAATATGCTAAAAGATTTGATGTCAATTTATCAGGAGAGTACAGGGAATTTGTATAATTTGGAAGCAACTCCGGCGGAGGGTTGTACCTATCGATTTGCTAAATTGGATAAGGCTAAATATCCTGATATTATTCAATCCGGGGGGGATATCTCGTACTATACGAATTCGACGGCTCTTCCAGTGGATAAAGAAATTGATGTAATAGATGCTTTAAATCATCAATCCGACATAGAAAAATTATATACCGGAGGAGTTGTGTTTCATACTTTTCTGGGGGAGTCAGTGATTGATCGAGATACGGTCAAGGATTACATTATGAAAGTTTGTAGGAGTACTGAACTTCCTTTCATATCCTTGACTCCTACTTTTTCGATATGTAGAAATCATGGGTATATTAGAGGGGAACATAATACTTGTCCGCAATGTGGGGAAGGAACAGATGTTTACTCCAGAATCGTAGGATATTATCGTAGAATATCAAATTGGAATATTTCTAAACAGGCCGAATTCAAAGATAGAAAGGTTTTCAAGATATGAGCTGTCCTGTATGTAGATCTAATAGTTATTCTAAAGTGACTATGCCCTTAGGAGGCTCCATCAATCCTGTAGGTGGGGATATCTCCTTGGCTATAGATTATTCAAGAGGTGATTTAGTACAATGTAATTCCTGTCATATACTTTTCATACCATCGGAGGATGAGGGAAATATTCTTCCTCTTGATTCTCATTATTGCAAAGATTGTGAGTATTGTGATTTGATAATGGGGGCTAGAAATATTATAGGAATACACGGTTGTGTGAATCCTGAAAGTGATCATAATCAACATTTATTTTTAAATGGGCATAAAGCCTGTTCATTATTTAAACAGAAGGAGAAATAAAAATGGTAGATTTAAGAAGTCTTGTAAATGTGGTGGTTGAGTGTTGTGAGGAAGATGTGGAAAATACTTGTAATCCTGGGGATAAGTTATCGGCTATTCAATTGCATTCCAGTTTGGAGGATAAGCTAACTGATTTGGTGAATGGGATAGATGAAATGGAAAGATATGTCAAGAGTCTGCTAGAGGATATGATAAGTCTTAAGGATCATTTAGAAGATATTTCAGAATCATTGTATTAGGGGAAAGGTATGGAATATATTATCCTGGGGGTTATTATATTCTTAGTTGTGATTAAAGTATATTATGATTATCATTAGAAAGGAACGATATATTAAATGATTTTAGAGGCTAATGAGATATGCAAGTATAAAGATTGCCCTTATACCTACGTTGGAGGTATTAAATGTCACGGAAAACAATCAAGTAGAAAGGAGAAATTTAGATGTGATTTTATAGATGAGGATCACTTTTCTGTTCCGGACTATATGAGTAAGAATAGAAAAAAACGTGAGTCTTATCATAGAGGTGTCTAATTAAAACTTAAGAAAGGAAGATCATTATGTATACTATGGGTCAAAGAGTTAAATTTGGAGAAGCAAATAGTGTCGGTTATATAACTTATCCCTATACTGGAGGGGAGATACTAGCCGTTACGGGCTTAGGAAAGAAGAATTCTTTTCCTATACCATCCTATGAAGTGAATGAGGTTAAGGATCAAGAAAGTTACTTGTCAAAATTCCATAAGAGTAATTCTATTCTTTGGGTGGATAAAACAGGCAATAAGTTTTATTACTCAACTCCTGCTGAATTTGAATTGAATGGGGAAATCTTAGCTAAGGGTCCAAACGTTTATTTTAAATATAGGGTTCTCATAACTGAGGGTGAGGTTGAATTTTTGGATCGAGTGGATGTCACATTTTGTTATCAGTTACGAGATTTGATCAAGATTGCAGTTTTTGATGAGGATATTAAGGATGATACCCTTAAAAATTATATAGAAGCTTTTAATATGGGGGCTTCGGAGGATATAATTGAGGTAAAATTTGTGGAATTAGAGTCTACCGTTAAGGAGGATATATATTTTGGGGAAGAAAGATATTATACAATCCTAGAGGTGGATGGCCCTTCGGAGGAGTATGTTCTTATGGAGACAAATACTGAAGTTTAAATCTTTGAGGAGGAGGTTATATAACCTCCTCCCTTTAAGAAAGGAAAGTTAATATGCCTTTAAGCACACATATAATTAAAGCGGATAATATCCCTGATGCTTGGTTTCAGCTTATATATGATATATTTGACGATGAGCGAGCATTGGCTGACATTCGGAGAGTGGATAAGGGGAGTTTTGAGGGAACCTTAAGAAGGGAATATAAATCAATCTTATTTGAGATAGCAAACCCTTGCGATCCGGATTTGAGCAAACGTATCGTAAGAATACCGGAATCAAAGTTAGGTATACCAAATCCTATTGACCCCATAATATACCCGGAATTCAAATGTCCGAAATGTGGGGAGAGGGTTACATCTTTCAAACCAGAGCAGGAATTATACCAAATAAAACCCTGTGATCATTATGTGTCCAAAGAAGATTATGAATTAAATAAGCCCACAATGGAATCAGCGGTTGTGAAATACTATGGTGATTATTTATTTGGCAGTAGCTTGTCAAAAAATGAACAGTATACTTATGGTTCTCGGATTATGGAGAGTATTAGAATAGATTATGATACTCGTAATCCAATTGTACGAGAGTTATTAAATCGGTTCAAGAAGAATATTGTTATTTCTCCAAGCAAGATATTTGTAGATGTTCCACAATACTACTATCTTTGCGCGTATATTTTAACAAATCCTCAATCTAATCAGATTGTAATGCAGATTGCAATGCCTTCGGATTTATCTCTTCCAGATTCTCCATGTTTAAGAGGGGCGGATATTCGTGTTAGAGATGGAAAAATTCATTGGTTCATTAACTATAGATGTTTAGTGGGGGATACTCCTGTATTTGCTAAGGTGGATGATATTATATTACGTTCAAATATGGAAAACTTATATGAACAACATTTAAATGGTAGTAACATTCAAGTAATGTCTGTGGATGATAAATTTGAACCTATGTGGGGAGATGTTACTAATATTCAACGTCAAATTAAAAATGATATAATAAGAATAGAATTATTCGGTGGGGGAGGATTATCCGTAACTGAAGACCATAGGATATTTGTTCTCAGAGGAGAATTGAAATTACTTATGGAGGCTAGAGATATAGAGCCAGGGGATTTTCTATTGGAACCTAGATCCTTTTCTAATGTAGTGGAATACACTAGTGATTATATAGACTTATTTCAATTATTCAAGGATAGAGGGAATGTGTATGTTAAAGATTTAACCTTAGATGACTTTGCAATATTTAAAAGGAATGGAGTGGAGTATACAGAAAATTTTAGGGATAAGAGGTATATTTCGGTCAGTAGTGTTCAGGATAGCCATCTGAAGGAATTAAATAATCTTACTTTAGGTTGTCAAAAACAGATCTTTCCGAGGATGTATCAATTATCAGAGGATTTTTTATATTTTATGGGGTTATGGTTGGCTGATGGGTGGTATAATTCTAAGGGAAATGCCCTAAGATTGGCTATTTCTAATAAAAAGGATTATAATTTGAATAGGGTATTGAAATTCTTAGAGGAAGAGTTTCAATACTGCCCTAATACTGAGGATAGGGATGGGTGTAAGGTTTTAAACATAGCTATCAAGTTCTTAGCTATGTTATTTCAGGATTTAGGATTTGTACATGGTTCAAAAGTGAAGTTCGTACCTAATTTTGTGTATACTTTGGATTTTGTTAAATTACAGATATTCTTAGATGGGTGGCTTAGTGGGGATGGGGGTACCACGACTAGTAAGGATATGATTGTAGATTTTTCATATATTATGAAAAGATTAGGTAAGAATTATTCAATATATACCGAGAAGTCTAGAAGAGTGTTTTTCAGGTCTGAGAATAGAATAATAGAATCCTCAGGTTGTCATCATATTATGGAATTTGGTAAGGATAAATCTAAACGAGTTGAGAATCAACATTTCTACAAGAAAAAAGTTAAAAGTGTTGGTATAATTAGTAAGGAAGATTTTGTATATGATCTAAGTGTGGATACACCCTCACACTTGTTTTTTGCCGGGGAGGTTCCGGTATTGGTACACAATTCCTGGGACATGTATAGCGGTATGCCATTGAATTTAGCGGGTTTATCGATGTTGATGGATCAAATGTGTGTTGATACGGATTTGGAACCAGGATCATTTATTTGTCATTCTAAAGGATTGCACATTTATGAGCATTCATGGAGTTCGGCTCTAGCCAGGTTAGGCAGATAATAAAAAAAATTATAAATTTAAGAAAGGATTTAAAAAATGTCTAGTACTATATTCAAATTATTAATGGCCTTATATATGCTTGTTATAACTTATTGTTGATTTTAAATTAATCTAAGCAGAAGGGAGAATTAAATGCAAGGAATTTTATTAAGTAGTGATGTTAATTTAAAAGATATTGAGGATAAGAATATTCTCATTCAAGAGGGGTATAAATTTTTTAACCGAGTTAAAACCATCTTAGCTTGCCCCTCTCGTAATTGGGTTCTTGTGAGAAAAATAACTGAGGTAATACATAGAGAAGCTTTGGATATCACAAAAGAAGAATATGAGAGTTTGGGATGTAATAGTGTTGATGAAGCTCTGGATTATTTGAAAGATGTGTATCCAGATTTAGATTGGCATTCTCCAATTACTGTTTTGAGATGGAAAAATTCTGAATAATTTAAAGGGAGAGTTAAGAGTGAATAATCCGGATATGAGGATGGTGATAAGAGGATGGCTGTAAGAGGAAGAAGAGAAATATCTAGAGGTACGGTATACATCAAGAAGATCAAATTAAGATCTTCTTGATGTGGCCTTCTATCAGGGTTGGATATCCTGAAAAAATCGGATGCCGGAATTTATTTGATGAACGAGGAAATTTTGGTAGGCCCTATACATGATAGGATCTCTTTGAAAAATCATTATAAGAGGAATTTGGAGATATATGGTAAGTTAGATATTATTAGTTTGAGTAGAAATAAAGATATAAAATATTTAAGTGAGAAGGAAATAACATGATAAAAGCAATGCAAGCTTTAAGATTACCTAATGTGTGGAGTAATGGGATTTCATTGTATTATGATGAGAATAGTATAATCTTAATGGGACATATAGATTATTGTAGGGGGCCTATTGTAATTTATTGCAAGGATATCCCTCTCATTGTGGAGAGGGATATAGAAAAGGTTGAGTGGACTACTCTGAATAAGTGGGGTGGAGGCTTAAATTCTGAGCAAGATTTTCGCTATTTGAATGGGATTAACCCAGTTAAGGTTCCTCCTGAGGGTATCAAAATTTGGGGTCAAAAAACAATCCTTATGAATAAAAGTGTTATACCTCCTTCCGGTGTTAAACAGAATGAAATCTCTGAGATAACTATTTTAACCTTTGTAAAACCCAGTGAGGAGGAGATATAAACAGAATGCCAATTTATGAATTTGAGTGTCCAAAGTGTGAGGAAGTATTTGAAAGATTTTGTAAATACTCGGATGTTGAAGTTTCGGCTTGTCCGGAATGTGGGTCAATATCTAAAAAAGTGATATCTGCTGCAAATTTTAAGGTGGATAAGTTCGCATATAAACCGTTAAAGAAGTCTAACCCTAAGAGTTATATCCCAACTTTACATGATATGGGTTTAGATAAGGATTCGAAGAAAAAGAGAGGATTAAAATAATGGAGTTAATTAATAGTGATGGTAGCAGAGCAATCAAATCAAAAGTCAAGAGTTATGTTTTAAGTAGTGGAGCCAATATCTTAACTGAATTTGAGTATAGACCTTCAATGAATGGTCAAGGGGAGGAATTATTCTGGATAAACCCGATGGCAGTTATGATCCAACAATTACCCACGGGTCAATTAGGTATCAATTTATCCCCTCTTATAACACTGACAAAAGAAGAGGTGGCAGGCCCTATAAATGAAAATTCAATTTTGTTCTCGCATGATGTCAGTATAGGATTGGAAGAGTCCTATAAAGGTGAGATTCTGAAATTGAAAGCTCGTAAGGCCGGATTAGTTCAGGCCTCGTCTATGCCTAAAAATATTGGGGGAAATATGAAAATTGGGGGTAAATGATATGATTAGACCGGCTTGGGATGAATACTTTATGGGGATGTTAGATCGTATAGCCTCAAGATCAACATGTTTACGTAGAAAGGTGGGGGCTATATTGACTAAAGATAATAGGATTATAGCCACAGGATATAATGGCCAGCCTCCGGAAATTGCTCATTGCATTGACTTAGGTGTATGTAGGCGGAAGGAATTGAATATTCCTTCCGGCCAGAGGCATGAGATATGCAGAGCGATACATGCTGAGGAGAATGCTTTGTTACAGGCTTCTTATTTCGGTATAAGTGCGAAGGGGTCAACATTATATGTCAAATGTACTCCTTGTTCTTATTGTACCAAATCAATATTATCAGCGGGAATATCTAGAGTCATTTATGAAGAAGATTACCCGGATGATTTAGCAAAGGAGTTGAGGGAGGAATCTGAGATAGAATTTGAGAGGTATTATCCACAATATAGCGTCGATTCTGAAATAAAATTCAATTTTCCAGCTATAATGACGGATATATCCGAGCGGAAGCAACTTGAGAAGATTCAAGAGGAGTTTATGGAGTTCTTGACTGCTAAGAATGATCTTGAAAAGTATAGGGAATGGATTGATTACGTGCATTGTTGTGAGACATATATGCGAACTCAGATGGATATACATAAATTGGAGGAGGCCAGGAAGTTTGTAATTGATAAGAATTCGGGTCGAGGTTACTACATTAAAAAATAATTTCCCTTAAAGTGTAAAATTCTTCAAACTCAAATCGAATATATAATATAGAGCAGTTAAATGGTCAACTTAAATATAAGGGGGATTTGAAATGTGGTGGATATTATATTTGATTTCTATAATTTTAAGTTATGGTTTAGGGTTACATCAAATGAATGGAAATTATTCATTTGATGGTGAGTTTGAAGATTTTTCAATCCTTATAATTGTATCTCTATTTGGACCTTTTAGCCTATTGGTTTGGGTATTAGTATCTCTTCACGATGAGGATATAGGGTTTGATTGGTATTAAAGTGTAAAATTCTTCAAACTCAAATCGAATATATAATATAGAGCAGTTAGAGGATCAACTTAAATATAAGGGGGATTTGAAATGTCAGAGCATTATATTAATTCGATTGTAAAAAGCTTAGATGATGAGTTCCTTCTTGAATTTGGTATGACAAGAGGAGCTTTAAAAGAGTACTTTGAAAAAGTTCAAAATCCGGATGGGTGGAAACTTCCTATTGAGTCCGTTTGTGAGGTATCTGAAGCTGAATGCGTAAGGGGGGCCATAATATTCTTCACGGGGTCACAACCTTATTTCAAATATGTTGGTGAGAATAAATGCTATGTGAAAGCAGACGGGTACTATGCTACGATGGGGGAATAATGTATAATTTCAAATTCTTAACTAAAGATGAATTCAATAAGCTCCCTTCAGATTCTATAGTTTGGAATCGGAAGGGAGTTCGCTCCAAATTATTTAATCCTGAGAATTTATGGATAGAAGGTTTGAATCATCTTGAGGGTAAGTTGGAGGTTTTTGAATGGTCTGATGATCAATTTGTAGAAATACCTAAGGAGTTTACAAAGAGAGTATTTAGGGAATATTTTGATCGTGTGGGGGAGGTTATAGTGTGGAAAACTGATATGAAAACATGTGAATATAAAAAACAGTTAGAACTCTTTTGTAAGAATCAAGGGTTATATTTTTAGACAGGGAGTATGTTATTGAGTATCCTAGATATGATGAGAAAGAAAATGTACTTGAGGCTAAAATTGTAGCAAAGGAGAAATAAAATGTATGATATTAGACATTGTAATGATTGCAATCATGAGTGGCAATCTATAAAAGGGGATAAATACGATATTATATGTGATTGGTGTGGAGGGGAATCCCATATAATATTGAGGAGGTATGAGCCTGGAGATAAATCGAGAGTTCTGATAAAGGAGCAAAAATGCAATACTTAAAATTTTATATTATAGGGTATATTCTAGCTTATGGTATGTTTCTTTTTGTGGTATCCAGTAAAATATCGGTTAGGGATTTCAGGCGTTTCCATATTGAGTTGGTGTTATCCTCCTTATGTCTGGGATTATTGAGTTGGATCTTAGTTGTGAGCATCCTTTTGTCTGATGATATACAAAAAGGCCTTCGCTTTTATTAAAAGAGTTTAAAATTATTCAAGTAAAATTAAAGATAGGAAGGGTTTTAATTATGTTTATTGAACAATTTACGGATAAGGTTAGAGAATCTATCATTCATACAAGACAATCTTGTTTGATATCCAATCTTAAATACATATCTCCGGAGAATCTTATATTGACATTACTTCAAAAAGATTTTTTTGAAGTCTCTTCTTTGTTAAATGAATTGCATATCAATGTTGATAAATTAATTAAGAAAATGTCTGATTCTGATAATTATGTATATAATGAGAAAGTGCGAAATAATGATGATAATAGGGATATCTCTTTTCACGATAAAGCTAAAGCTTTATTAGAGGTTGCAGTAGACGAAGCTAAAAAATTGAATTTTCAACAGGCAAATACTATTAATCTCTTTGTAGCGGCTTTGAAATTGGCTCCTGAGATTTTTCCGAACTACTTTATAGAAGAATATTCCGAAATGATCATGATCAACATTTATTTTTTGGATAGTCCGGAGTTATCTCGTTCAAGAGGGATGGATATAGTTGAATCCGAATCCGTTAAGAGAACCCCTTTGAAGCCGAAAAATATAAAAACAGAATTTTTGGATAAATATTCCGTGGATTATACTATTAGGGCTCAAGAGAGTAAATTCCCTCCTTTTTTAGGTAGAGAGAAGGAGATAAGTAAAGTAATCCAAACCCTTTGTAAGAAGATGAAACGTAATGTAATCATTCTGGGGGAACCTGGAGTTGGAAAGACGGCTTTAGTTGAGGGATTAGCCAAAAGAATTGTAGTGCATAATGTACCTGCTGATTTATATTATAGCAGAGTAGTATCCTTGAATTTGAATTCTGTTGTGGCAGGTACAAAGTGGAGAGGCCAATTTGAGGAGCGATTAGAAAATATCATTCAGGATGTAGTTAAGGCAAAAAATATAATTTTGTTTATTGATGAAATACATATGCTATGTGGGACAGGTTCAGGAGATCAAGGTAGTACTTTTGATGCTATGCAGATATTAAAACCTGTGTTATCCAGAGGAGATATTCAAGTGATTGGGGCCACTACTTTTAAGGAGTATCATAAATATTTGGAAAAAGATGGGGCTTTTACGAGGAGATTTCAGATCGTTAAAGTTAAACCTTTTACTTCGGAATATACACGTAAAATATTGAATATTGTTAACCATCAATATTCAATATATCATGGTGTCAATATTTCTGAAAATATTTTAGATAGCATTGTATTCTTATCTGAAAAATATTTACCTTATAGAAATTTTCCGGATAAAGCAATAGATCTTTTGGATGAGGTGTGTTCTCGTGTTAAGGTAAGACGGGATAAATTATCTCATAAAGCGTTACGTATGCTAACATATTTAAAGATTGCTACTTGTAGATTTCAGTATTATGAAGCTATTGGGAATGAGGGATTATTCGAGAAGGTAAAGACTAAGTTTAATATGATGTGGGATAAGTATGAAGATTTAACAAATTTTTCTCGATTCTCTTCTTCAGCTATACTTGAGGCTCAAACTTCGGATGTTGTGCATATAATTCAGGAGTGGACGGGAATTTCGGTGAGTAGTGTATGCTCTGAAAATAAAGAATTAATTAAATTATCAAATAATATTAAATCCAGGCTTATAGGGCAGGATTATGCCGTGGATACGGTTAGTGATACCATTGTAAGGTCCAGGGTGGGGTTAATAAATAAAGATAAACCTATAGGGTCTTTTCTATTCATAGGGAATAGTGGGGTAGGTAAAACGGAACTTAGCAAATTATTAGCCGAGCAATTATTCGCTTCAAGAGATAGGGTTATTCGGATTGATATGTCAGAATATATGGAGAAACATAACATCTCCCGTTTGATAGGATCACCTCCGGGATATGTAGGATATAACGAGGGAGGCCAATTAACGGAGAAAGTCTATCAGAACCCCTATAGTATTGTATTATTAGACGAGATTGAAAAAGCGCATCCTTCGGTTCTAAATTGTTTTCTTCAAGTTTTAGAAGAGGGATGTTTGACAGATGGCTCAGGTAAGAGAGTTGATTTTACGAATACAGTTATTATTATGACCTCTAATGTTGGAACTTCGGTGGTGAATAATTTTAAATCTTTGGGTTTTAGGAATAATATTACTAGTAATAAGAGTCTATTTGAGGAGGAATTAAAAAATAGCTTTTCCTCAGAGTTTATTAATCGGATAAATGAAGTGGTAATCTTCAATGATTTAATTAAGGATGATCTGAGGAGCATTGCTTCCTTAAATCTGGATAATTTAAATGATAAATTATCTGAATTGAATTTAAAACTTGTCTGGGATGGTGTGGTTATTGATTGGTTAGTGGATAATGATTATGATGTATCCTTTGGGGCTAGGTATATCCTTAGAAATATTGAGAAATTTGTAGAGAGATTTTTAGCTAAAATATTATTGGAGAGGGAGGATAAGGATGAATTAGAAGTCAGGATATATTGTGAGGATAATATTTTAAAATTAAGTAAATTTGAATTTTGTATGGGCTAAATTAATTCTAAAGGAGAAACAAGATGTTTAAAAATTTTTCATGGTCTAGATTATTTGTGATACTAATTACATTAGGTATGATTTTTGCATCTTTACATTTGTCAGGATGTACTAAGGGTTGCAGCAAGGAATTGAAACACACAAAATCTAAATGGGTGGGATTGAGGAGAAAGATAACGTTATATGGGTATGATAGAGAGCTTATGAAATCCTGGGAAGGTCGATTCTATATTGAGACTGATGGTGCAGCGGTATCCTTCATAGACTCTAACAATAAAGAGACAAAGATATGTGGTGGAATTGTCTTGATTGAGGAGCAATAATAATTATGCCGGAGCCAAAAGGGAAAAATATTCCATATAAAAAGCGGGGGATATTCATAATTTATGTGGATAAATATTTGAAACTCTCCTCGGTAATGGAAAGAGTTTCAAATTATGCTTATGAGAAGTATATTAAATCCTCAAGTTATACCAAGGAACAGGTGGATATTGAATTAGCCAAACTTGATAAATTCTTTAAGGATTTTTATCAAGAGGGTATTGATATGTATTCTTTCATTCATGGAGAATTAATTGTGGATTTTATGGAGGAGGCATTGAGAGAATATATAATTAAAAGGATCCCTATTGATATTGGGGGTCAAGTTCTAGCTTTCATAGATTCGGATATGGTGGATAATATGCTTAACTTCGATGAGGTGGGGTCCATCGATGATATGATGCCGGAGATTTTGGATTACTGTAAGACTCATATGATAGATGATTTAGGTGATGTAATAAATAAATAATTTAAGATATGAAAGGAATGATCAAATGATAGCGAAATATATACATGATATGTATAAAACTGGAGTTAGTCTTGTTCTCAGATGTAATAAGGGAATTAATATGTCTGGATCCAATCCTGATGAGGGAATGATCGGAAGACTATTAAGCATTGAATATGGAGGTATGAATGATGAGTATTTCAAATTTGTAATAGATTTTGGGGAGTTTGAAAAAATCAATACTTCCTTTGCAAAAGCGAATTACTATAATTCGGATCGCATTCCCTGTGAGACTTGGTTTGATCAACTCACATACAAACAAGGGAAGCATAAGGTTGAAATCTATGTAGATCTTGAGGGGGATTATTTCGATTTATTTGATGTGAATCCTATTCTTAGTGAGTATCTGACAGTAAAAAAGAAATTGTCTTATGTTGAGTGGTTAGAGAGTGAGTTATCAAGAATAAAAGCTTTGAATAATCTATTAGAGTCAAGAATAAAAGGGAGTAATAGATAATGTTCTTTGAGTTAAATGTAAGTGGGGATAATCAAGGTAAGTTTTCATACATAATATCAAAAAATCCAAGGAAATCTCTTCTGGCTCTGATATATTATGTTTGAGTGATTGTATAAGACTTACTCCTAAGATTATATTGAAGATTGCGGATAAAATGGATAAAGCTATAGATAGAATTAGATATAACTTATTGTATGTGGAGGGATGAGAATATGAGTATATCGATAGATAAGTTTGGAGTAAAATTTGAAAAATTAGATGGTGTTGGCAATGATATTGTATTGGATTCTCAGAGGGGTACGGTGAATTTGAACATAAATTATAATTCGATTCAAGACGTTGATAAATTAAATCGAATTATCGCAAATCTAACTCTTGCAAGGGATATAATACAAAATATACAGGAGAGGTAAATATGATATTTCATATACAGAATTTTCAATCCATCAAAGATGAGGTTTTTGAGTTTGATGGATTGACTTCAATTGTGGGGCCCTCGGATAGAGGAAAAAGTGCAATCTTTAGAGCTCTTCAAGCATTATTTTATAATGAGTGGGAGGATACATATCTTAGGAGAGGGGCGAAGAAATGTATCTTGACTGTTGAGTTCAAGGAGGGTTGCATGGTACGGAGGATAGTGAAAGAGAAAAGTGCTAGTGTGAATAGCTATAGGATCTCTTTCAGTGATGACCAAGAAGATAAATTTTATCCAAAGATGGGGAAGAGTATTCCGGAGGAGATTATAAAGCTAGGGTTTGATATCGTGGAGACTGAGCGGGGGGATAAGTTTAACCTGAATTTTCAAGAACAACACGATACTTTGTTCCTGGTGTCCCAATCAGATGTTTTAGTAACTTCATTTTTTAATAAGATATTCAATGTAACTAGATATGAGAATGCTCTCAGGAAGATCACTGCCGATTCTATCAAGTTGAATCGGCAGTTCGAGGATAATGAGATTCAGATTCTGGAGAATAATGAAAAACTTTCAAAGGCTGAAGAAGAACATAAAAATATCTTCAATAAGATATCTATTTTAGAGGCATTAACTAAGGAGTATGATGTATGTAAGAATTCTCTTGAATTATATAATCGGGTGGCCAAGGATTTTGATAATCTAAATAGTCTGGGGATGGAGATATTTAGACTTCAAAAAGAGTCGGATTTCACGAATACTTTGGGGAAGAATATAAATAATTATATTGAGGATCTCATTGAGTACATAGGCATGATCTCAATGAGTGCAAATCTAGTTCAGAATCAATATGAGCTTAATATTATTGAGAGAGATTATAACTACTCCTCTCAATTAAATGTCGCGTTATTTGAGTATATAGATATCTTTTTAGGATATAAAGATATCTCAAAGATATCTCAGGAATATTCTGAAGTGGATAATTTCTTAATCCGTTATCATTCAGAATATGAGATTCATAGGAAATTAGGAGAAGTTATGGAGATGTATACCTCTGGGTTTAATCAAATTTGTGGGGTTATGGATCAGATCCAGGCATATAATTCTCTAGATTACTCCATAGGCTCAATAGATCGAGAGTTACAAAGTATAATTCCTGTATTGGATACGTTCTTGCATATAATTGAGTGCAAAGATGGTATAATTGATATTCAGGATCTTGTGGATCATATTAGTACTTTGGAGGGATCATTAAGTGACATACAGAAGGATATAGAAACGAATGAGGTAGGCAAAAATGAGGTTGATCAGTATGAAAATTATATGAGATCTATTGTGAAAATATGTCCAACCTGTAACGCCTTATTAAGTTAGGAGCTAAATGAAATGAAAGTTAGAAAAATAATGCATGTAACAGATTTACATTTGAACCCGTTACATAGGATTCCACAATCCAGAAATTCCAAATTTCATTGTCAAATATCGGAGAAATGGGATTGTGTTTGTAGTAATATAAGGGAGCAAGATATTGATTTGGGAATCATATCCGGAGATATATTTCACTTAAAGAATCCGAAGATTTATTGTTCGGAGGATATCACATATTACACTGAGATGTTTGAAAGATCGGGAATTCAATGGTTGTGTATCCCAGGGAATCATGATCTTCCGGAGTCCTCCTTTGGTCAGCTAAGAAAGACTCCATACAATTTATTGATGAAGGCTACAAATAATTTAACGTCTTTGGTAAGCCATAAAGATTTGGGGGGCTCCGGTAGCTCTTTAGAAAATATTAAATTAAACCCTATGTGGGATTGCTTCATGAATGTATTCTCTATCCCTATAAATATATTGGGTTTACCATATCTTCCTTTAAATGACACTATAAATTGTTTACCTCACTTGAATGAGTTTGCGTCCTCTAAGGAGGGATTTAATTTATTACTTCTACATATGGATGTATTAGTAGACCCTAATATTTTTCTCTTTTGGCCGGTGGCGGGGTATGATAAAGTTTTGGATTTAATACCAAATTTTAGTTGTGTGTGTCTAGGCCATATACATCAATCTTTTCCTGTATACAACCGAATAAGCCCTATAACGAATCATCCTCAATTGGTGAGTAAGCCCTGGTCTTTTAGTCGTGTGGCGAAGGATTATTTCAATAAAGTGAGTATATATGAGAAGTTACATAAGCCTTCTTATAGTGTGATTACTTTGACTGAGGATGAGGGTAGATTTAATGTTAGCGTGGAATATAAGATAATAGACTATGCCCCCTTTGAGGAAGCATTTAAACAAGATAGTCTTAAGAAGCAAATTGAAAATAATGTGGTTATTAAGGATTTTATTGAGCAAGTGAAAAAGAATTTCGGGGATGTCAATAAAGGGTTTTCAATTATAGATTCTAATGCGTACTATTCAAGTTTAGAAATGCCTAAGGAAGTTAGAGATATGATTAATAAATATTTGGAGGAGAGTTAATGGCGGATATATTCGTAGAAAAGAATTCAATGCTTGTTGAAAAAAGAGACAATCTGAAAATAAGTTGGTCAAAATTAAGACAATATTTTGAATGTCCGGCGAGCTGGTTTTGCATAAATTATGCTACTTTTGTCAATGTTCGGGAAGTTCGGATAGATCAGACTAAAGCCATACCTGGAACCATTGTTCAGAAGTTATTTGAGACCTTCATTAATCAGAGGCTGTATTATGATCAACATTTAACATATGGTCAAATATTAGAATGGTTTCGGGTAAATACCCTAGCTTTGTACCTATTGACGGCTAAAGATATAGACGATCAATTTGACCCGAAATATTTGAATGCTAGGAATTATTTTAAATCGGAGATGGGGAGAATGGATTTAATCGCGGCTCAGAATAGTTATGGATTAGATAGGCGGATAGATCCCTCTCAAATAGCTTTTGTCAATCGATCATCCATTGAGGATGATTATGGTAGTGAGAAAAAATTTGTGGAGTTTCTTGGAGATCTATATGAGCCAATATTAGAAATGTTTCTGGGGAGGGATCTCATCTTGAATTATATCCTCTCAGAGATGTATATTGAGCACTCTTTAAATCAAGTCAAGATGAATGGCTTCATTGATTTTGTATATAATGTGAATCATCGTATGGAGGGATTTTTCAACACGCCCACGTTCATTGAGGATGGTTTTGTAGTCCTAGATGGTAAGTATAAGGTCAATAAGTATACAAAAAAAGAACAATTGATGTACTATGCCTCCTTATTGCAGTTAAAATATAATAGGATTCCGGGGGAGGTGGGCTTCATAGATTGGAATAAGGCTGAACTTTCTATGTACAAGTTTGATACTACTTATGTGAGTAAATTAAAAGACAAAATATTAGGTATTAAGCTCAAGTACAATGAGTTGAAGACCAAATTGTCGCGTTGTCCTAAACAACATGTATCTTTAGAGAGTTTAGAACTCAATTATAATCCATCCACAAATTGTATTTTTTGCCCTATAGTTAGTATATGCGAGGAGGCTTTGAAGAGAAAGGGAGACTTGGTAAGATATATGCAAGCGATAGAAGGTAAGAGAGTAACGGATAAATTTGTGAAGGATAATAATATTGATATGAGTCTTGGTATTCAAGACGTCAGTTTTTGAAAGGAGAATGATATGCTATTGGATAGTATAAAGAATTTAGGATTATGGGATGAGAATCAACTTAAAGGGGCATCTAAAGAGCAGCTAACAAGCATGTTTAATCAATTAACCAATGTTAAGAATGATATAGCTACAAAGAATATGAATCTGAGAGTCTCTTTGGAGACTAAGCAAAATGAAAGGGGTAACCTTCTTAAGACCATTCAAGATAAATATTCCGTTAATTCCATTGAGGAATTAGATGTTCTGAGACAAGGCATGATAACAAAGATCTCAGATCTGAGTAATAAGTTAAAAGGATTATTACAAGAGGAGCCAACTGGAAATGTCGGAGTATAGGAGGCTTGATTCGGGGTATATTGTTCCACCTAATTCGGCTCTGAATAATATTGATAACTTTATAGATGATATTTCTGAGGAGCTTAAAGATGCCTTAAAGAACAAATTCTTTAAGGGGGCGGATATCAATAATTTTTCAGATTTTAATCTGGTTGATAATCGACCTACTTTCGGGGAGTACTCCTTTAAGATAGAGCAGAAATTTCTAAAAGATGCAACTAAGGCTTTAAAGGTGGTATCCGGGTTGGCACATGAGACAAAGGTTAAATTCACAATATTTAAGGATAGGCTCAAGTTATCTTTGTTTGTTAGAGATATATTCTCAGAGGTCGTTATCCCTTTGTCGGAACCTTCGGATGACCAGCAAAGTTTTAATGCCGGGGGGATATCCTTTGTATTTAACTTGAGTGTATTGTATAAGATTGCGTATGAGTTCGAGGATTCAATTCTAGAATTCAATTTTGACGCTGAGAAATTATTGATCAAACTCAAATCAGGGAATACAAAATTGGAGCTGAGTGCCTTGGATGATTCCATTGTCAATTATCATTCCAAGATGACTACTTTCAAATTCATTTCAAGGATAGATATTGTTAGATTCAGAGATGCTCTAAAATATATCAGTTATTTTACACATAAGAATAATGTTCAGAATATGTTATCTATAGCAAGCTATCAGCGAGGAAGTTTGACCGGAGGTTCGTTCACCTCGGTTGGGATTTATACATATGATGTGTGCCGAGGATTGGATTTACATATAAGATATGAATGTTTGGAGATTCTATATAGAATTCTACCCTATTTCAATATTAAGAATACGCATTTATTTGAGACGGATAAATTCTATATCTTGAGAGATGAGAATTTGTACTTTGGGTTTGAGAAGGCTCAATGTAAATTTCCATCGGTGGATAAATTTTTGAATTCAAAATTGGAGGAGGATAATTTTCATATTTCTAGGAGGGATTTGTTGAGAGGTCTCAGGAAGTTAGCTATTGTTACACAGGATGGGAAAGGCTCCTTAAAATTGGGGGTGTCGGGATTAGGGGAAACCCAATTAGAGTTAAGTATCAAAAGTATTTCCGGTAGGCAATCGAAAGATATTTTAAATATATTTCGCAAAAGTGTAAAATATTCTGATTCAGAATCGAATATATATAAAGAGTTTATAGTAGATTTTGAGATGTTTATGAGATTGATAAATCATTTCACTTCTGATGAGGTTATTTTGAAATATACCGAGGGTAAGTTTTTGGTGATCACGGATAGAGGGGATAATTTTAACGCTAAGTCATATTTAACATTATATTAGGGAGAAATCATATCATGAGTAGGATAATATTGCCATTAGATAATATGAGTAAAACTGAGATTGAATGTATTGTGGAGAGTTTACAAGATGCGAGAGGAGAGGAGGCCTTGTGGGGTTTAAGTAAATGGAGGAATTAAAAGTTATAGAAGGATATGAGTACTCATATAAAATAACCTCTTATGGTAGAATTTGGAGTGATATAACTAAAAAATTTTTGAAGAAATTCAAGGATAGATATGGATATTTATTTGTTAGATTATATAAGGATGGCAAAGCTAAATTTTTTCAAGTACATAGATTGGTAGCTTTAACCTTCATTAATGGAGGTGGGGATGAGTTTCAAGTGAATCATAAGGATGGCAATAAAGAAAATAATCATGTTTGTAATTTGGAATGGTGCACTTCCCAGGAGAATCATAGCCATGCAATGATTAATAATCTTAAATCTGTAAAGGATAAGAATAGAAAATACCATGGTATTTATCATAGTACTTCTTATCGTGGGAATAAAAGATGGGTAGCTCAAATTACTATTTTTGGGAAACAACGTAATATAGGGTATTTCAATACGAGCATTGAAGCAGCTAAAGCATATAATGATTTCATTTTAAATAACAATTTAGGGCTTCCTTTAAATTATATTGATATGGTTGCATATTCTAATTTGATTCAAAGTAATATTAGTAAGTTGAGATATAAAGGCGTATGTTTGATTAAAAATAAGATAAATCCTTGGAGAGCATATATAAAAGTAAGATATAAAAGTATATCCTTAGGTTGTTACAAGACAGAATTGGAAGCTGCAAAGGCATATAATCAGTATGTATTAAGCAATAATTTAAATAAAAAATTAAATTTAATAAGGGAGGAATAACATATGAGTAGGATAATATTACCTTTAGATAACTTTAAAAGTAAGAAGGAAATTCTTACTTTTGTGAATAAGATTAAGGATATTGAAAAAGAGCTAGGCATTAATTCTATCCACTCTTTCAAGTTGAATGATGCTTTAATTCAATTTGGGTTAGATATAATACGATGTATTAAACTTAAAGGTTATAAAGTTATGGCTGACCCTAAGTTATATGATATTCCAAACACTATGAATAATTCCTTAAATGCATTAATCAAAGCGGGAGCGGATATAATTACAATACACTGTTCTTCGGCATACATTCCTCAGAATCAAGAACAAGCGGATCGTATTGCAGGAGTTACAGTTTTGACAAGTATGAGTGAGGTCACTTGTAAGGATATCTATAACCGAAGCGTTCAAGATACAGTTAATAATTTTGCTGCAAACAGTGTTGCATTTGGGTATAAATATATGGTATGCTCTGCTCAAGATTTGAACAGTTTGGACTCGGATTATAAAAATAAGTTTGATTTCATTTGTCCGGGTATTAGACCAAAATGGTATTTAACCGAGGATGATCAAAGTAGGGTGGCTACTCCTGAATTTGCTATCCAGAAAGGAGCTGAATTACTAGTTATCGGGAGGCCGATATTGAAGGCGAAGGATATGTTTAAAGCAATTTGTGAAACAAATGATGAAATATCTAAAGCATTACTTAACTAAATAGGAAAGGAAAATTAAAGATGAATGAGACCTACAAATTATTACAGGATCATAATATTATTAAAGAGGGTCATTTTGTTTTAACCTCTGGCAGACATTCCAGGAAATACATAAATAAAGATGATATTATATGTTCCAGCCCTCATTTATATAGGGAGGTCATATATAATCTTCAAGACTTAGTACAAGATTATATCGGAAGAAAACAATATGACATAGTAACAGGTCCGGCGGTGGCGGGTATTGCTTTTGCGGCTCCAGTAGCTCAATCTCTGGATAAGCCTTTTGTCTATTCAGAGAAGACTCCGGAAGGGGGAATGTCATTCAGGAAGACTTTCCAAGATAAAATCAAAGATAAAAAAGTGATCATAATTGAGGATATAATCACCACAGCGGGTTCAGTTAAGAAAACTATGCAAGCAATTCAGGAATGCGGTGGCAAGGTTGTTGCAGTATTTTGTATCTGGAATAGAAATCCGGAGATAAAGGGTCTAACCTCTTTAGGTGGGGAGATTACTCCTCTATATGGGCTTATTGAAGAAGAGATAGAGTCCTGGGAGCCAGGTTCGGCTCATTGTCCATGTTGTAGAGCGGGCATGATGGTTTTTAATATCAAAACAGGAGAAGTATTGAGGTATGCGTAGAGAAGGTATAATGTGATGAAGAGTATATTTGTAGAGACAAAGCAAATTTTGAGTTTAGAGGAGAAATATGTAGATCTTATTGAGATATCTTTTATATTGGATGTTGATAATACTATATTGGATTCTATCAATATTAAATGTTATTCGGACAAGGTTAATTTGGATTCAGTTTGTGGCATTAATGGGAATTATATGTCACAAACTGAGGGTGAGATATATCAATGGGAGGCAGTAGAGAAAATTACACAATGCTTAGATAAATATTTGGATAAGTCTAATCCAGAGGATAAGTTTCATTTTATAGGTTTTAACAGTGAATTGTACACTATGATAGATATGAATAAATTTTTCATAAAATATGGGAATTATGATTTTGATACTTACTTTTGGAAGCCTTCTTTGGACTTATCCGTTATATCAAGATTCATGCTAAGTGGGGTGAAAGATCTTCCTCTTAGTATGAATCTTATGGATGTGATGCGATATTTTGGATTTAAAATTGAGCCGGAGTATATGAATGATACCTATTATATTGTGAATTTGATCCGGAGTTTGTATTATATTCTGGAAAAATTTAAGAGTTCAGTGGTGTATTTTCAAAAAGCTCAAATCAATTAACCGATATAAGGAAATTTAAGTGAACTTTATTCAGAGTTTGACGGGTATGATTTGCACTCAGAAGGGTATGGATAAGGCAAAAGAGTATCTCATCTCAAGAAAAATCAATCCTGATTTGATGAGATATTCCTTTTCTGCTACGGGAGGAAATGAGGCTCCCTTTAAGATATTCTCAAATTTGTATCCGGCCAATATTTTTGTTGATTCCCTATATATGCCAGTTTTGGATATTCAGGAACCTACACATATTATTGGATTTGATGTGCGTTATTTGGGGGACGCCTCATTCAGAACTCGGTTTCATAAATTCAAAGTATCCCCGGATAGTTTGATGATGTACTGTTCAAAAAATATACAGGATATCGTCAACGATGAACCCATTATAGTGGTGGAAAGTATAATAGATGCACTGACTATTGAGCAATTAGGATACACGGTAATCTCTCCTTTGACCTCTCTACATAATATAAAATTCTGTTTATTCTTACATTCAATATCCGATAAAATATATTTTATGTATGACAATGATGATACGGGGAGGAAGGCGTTGCAGAAGATAATGAAAAACGTGTCTCTGGATATGGATATTCAGAAATGTTTCAGACCAATAATCTATAGTGGGAAGGATCCTAATCAAGTCTTGATGAGTCTTGGTTCGGAATATCTAGAAAACATCTTAAAAATGCAGGCGGGAGAATTGAGATGATTGCTTGCATAATCGAATATTATATATAATTGGTTAAACATCTTAAAAATTTAAGTGAGGAATTAAAATCATGAATGAGATAAGTAAAAGTTATTTGGAGGTTATATCCAATAAATTCATAGGGGATAAATGTTATTGTTTAGAGTTCAATGCCGAGGATATCTCCGTTAAACCAGGTCAATTCTTAATGATCGATTGTGTATCTAAGGAGAATAAAGAAACCTCAAGCTTGACCCTGAAGAGGCCAATATCTTTCTTTCGTAGAGGAAATAAAGATAGATACGCAATAATGTATAAGGTTAAAGGCAAAGGTACAAAGGCATTAACTCATCTTAAACCTAATGATCAAGTGGAGTATATGGGTCCGTTAGGTAAACCCATTGATTTAGACTCTATATGTAAAAAGGATGATATAATTCATTTGATTGCTGGGGGTGTGGGGATAGCTCCAATATCATTTTTAGCGGATCATCTAATTAATCGAGGAAATAGAGTATTGGTATACTTGGGGTTTGATGCTGTAGGCTCATATTTAAATTATTGTTTAAATAATTTGACATATCTTGGCATAGATTCTGATGAGATTCATATAAGTCTTGTATCCCGTTATCCATACTTTGGCCAGCTCCTTAAGGCAAATTCAATTGGGACATATATGGGGATCAACACATATATTGGGAATATGATATCAGCTCTGGATACTTCTTGGCTGAATATTATAAAAAATGTGGGAGGCCCGGTATTTGCATGTACTCCTAAACCAGTGACCCAAGATATTCATAATAATATTTCTTCGGATAAAAGAGATTGTTATATATTTGAGGAGGCTAAGATGGCTTGCGGAGTAGGAGTATGTTGTTCTTGCAATATAAATGGCGTACATTTGTGTAAGGAGGGGCCTTGTGTGAATTCCAAATTAATTTATGGAGGGGTTAAAGATCATTTTGATCTTGCTTATAGATTGGTAAGTGCCTGGGCTGGATGGAAGAGTGCTTAATTAAATTTTAAAATATTATATAGAGAGGATGGGCAGATATGAATTTTATTGAATTGAAAGAGTGCATATCAGATATTCAATTTTCTTTTAATCGAGAACACTCTACCGTAGTTCTTAATATTGATTTTCAACCTTTTTGTGTGGGATTGAAACAGTTGCTAAGGGATAAAGGGTTGGATATTTCCAATTCCGGGGTAGAGAATATTAAAAAAATATTTCATAGTGTTATAGGGAAAAGATATACATATATGGACAATTATTTAATTCGATGTGCTTTTGAGGATGCGGATAATAAAATAATATCCGCAGGGGGATTGTCATATAAGAATGAGATTATTCGGAGTTTGGTAGGTTACCTTTCAGAAACAATATTCAAAGGAATTTAGGGAGTAAATATAATGAATAGATTATCAATAAGAATTTGTGATTTGCTTTTGAAAAGTCCAGTAATGAATGCCTCAGGTGTAGCGGGACATAGTAATGAATTAGAGGGTACACCTCATTTCAAATATGATGATTTGGGGGCTTTTGTGACGAAGGGGGTATCCTTGAATCCAAAAGAGGGTAATCCTCAGAGTAGAATAGCAGAATCATCCTCTGGAATGTTAAATTCGATAGGGCTTCAGAATAAGGGTTTAGATTATTTTATGGAAGAGCAATTACCAAAGTTATACAACTACAATATCCCTATTATAGTGAATATTGCTGCTGGGAGCATTGGAGAATTTGATAAATTATGTGAGGATATGAAGAAGTATGATTCCTTTGATGTTATATCAGCAGTGGAGGTGAATCTATCCTGCCCCAATGTTTCAGAGGGGGGTATTTTATTAGGTACAGATCCTTTGACTGTGAAATGCATTATAAGGGATGTTAGGGATATCTTGGATTATAAATTGATTATTGCTAAGTTAACCCCCAATGTAAATAGTATAGTTGAGATTGCTGAGGCTGCTATCCAAGGAGGTGTCGATGCTTTAACCATGATAAACACAGTACGAGGTTGCGCTGTGGATATCAATATTAAATCTCATATCTTAGGGAATATCGTTGGGGGATTATCTGGACCTGCAATAAAACCCATGGGACTTTTGGCGGTATATGAGTGCTTTAATAAAATTCCTCAATGTAAAAGTAAAAAAATACCGATAATAGGGGTAGGAGGAATTTCAAGTTTCGAGGATGCTCTAGAATATTTTATGGTGGGGGCAAGTGCTGTACAGATCGGTACGGGATTTTTTGGTAATCCTGGAATTTTTAATATTATCAATAGAGAACTAGACAATTATTTAGAGGATAAAAAATTGGTACTTTCTGATATTATTGGGATTATCGGAGGATGAAATTAAAGGGTATTTTGTTAATAACCTTATGATTTAGGTATAGGTGTAAAATATTTTAATTTTAAATCGAATATATAATATACCCTAAACATAGGAGAGTAAATAATGGATTATACAGCATCTAAATTTGAATCTGATCTTAAAAATGTCACTGCTTTTTACAGTGATCCTAAGGCAGCATTGAGTATGCTATTTAAAAATTTTGATTCCAAGATGAAACGTTTGGTAACTTCCAAGTACAAATTGGGTGTGGGTAAATATACTTATGAATTCGTTGGAGGTAATAAATTATTTGTGCATTATCCCATTTTAAATAAACTTGGGACTGATGAGGATAGTTTTTGGAATTTAGTGGAAAAGGAAATTTCTTCCGATGCCATAGATCTTATTGATGATACGCATATGGATAATTTCTGGGAGTATGAGGGGATTAAAGAGGGTAAGGGTGGAGCGGTGGATATTCTTTTGGCTTTAAAGTAATTAGAGGAGTACATCATGGTATATTCGGACACACAATTTTTGAGAGATTTTGAAGGGGATTTAACCTCCGATTTAGATGTAAAAGATGAGAATAAATTATTGAAAAGTATATCTTCGACTTTGTCTAAATATAAAGGAGTATATAATGATAATGGCCTTCATACTCTAAATAATATAAAATCAAATCTAAAGACCGTATTAGATAGTATGGTTCATATCCGGACGGATAAAATATACCCTTCTGGTAGAGGACGGACATTTCCTATAGGTAGATCCTGGATCTTCGCCGGAGGATTTTTAGATTCAGAGGATAACAAAAGGGTCGCTATTATTAACGTCAAATGTATGGGAGATGAATTCAAAGAGGAACCCTTAGCACAATACACCTTATCTTTTACAGTGGAGGTCTTAGACCCCAATAAAGTTAAGGATTCTGATATCATAGATTTTTAAAGATTATGGATATGATATAATGATTAAGTAAGAAGTGAGTTAATAAAATTATGAATAATAGATTAATAAATATAGCTATCAATGGATACCCAAGATCCGGAAAGGATACATTTGTGGATCTTTGCAAAGAGGTTTCGAAATTTAGAGTAGTGTGTAAATATTCCTCAGTTGATCAAGTAAAAAGTGCTGCTCGTTTATTTGGGTGGGATGGCATCAAGGATAAAGATACCAGGGCCTTTTTATCTCTTCTGAAGGATGAGTCGGACAAAGTTTTCGATACATCCTTCAGATATATGATGAATAAAATTGAATGTCACTCCAGATTCATTGATAAATGGAATATTCAGAATCAATATTTTCTCTTTTTTGCTATAAGAGAGCCTGAGAATATTAAGAGATTTTGTCAGGAGTTTGATAATACACATACTTTGTTCATTCGTCGGGACGGACTTGAAGAATTTGATAATCATGCGGATAGAAATGTGAATAATTATGCTTATGAATTTGTCATTGATAATAATGGGGGTATAGATGAATTGAGAGTTAAGGCTGAGAAATTTTTGGATAATTTTAAGATAGGGGATGTCCAATGATGTGTGAAGAAATGAAAAAGGCAATATTAAAAGTCTCTAAAGAATTATCCGATATGGAGTGTGAGGAATTTAGAGAAGAATTTGAGAGGCATATTTCAGGGGATATCTCTCAAATTCTTTTGGAATCGGGATATATTGATGCTAATTTCAGTGAGAATAATTCTGATATATAATAAATATCTTTTAAAAATTCATAGGAAATAATGTCAGGAGTATAAATTTGGAAACTTATCGGGTTATAGAGATTTTAAATAAGGATAAAAATGTTTTTTGGTATCTTGATGATATTGGACATAAATTAACCACGGGTGAAAAATACAAATTTGCTTTTGAGTCTTATTTGAAAAATAAAAATTATAATATTGATTATAATAAAGTTAATTGGAAACAGGTGAAAAAAGAAATGGATATACATTTAGATTGATTGGAGTAGTATGAAAAAATTAAATATAGCTAAAAAATCGAGTGTAGCTTTTGTTGATAAATGTCTTAAATCGGATATTGTAGATGGGAAAGAGTATTGTATCTACAAGGAGGGGCGTCCTAAGAGTGATCAACCTAAGGGGTTCCCTAAACATTTTGAAACTAAGGGTGAGGCTGAGAAATATTTGCAACAGATGGAAATGTTCAAGGATTTAGCTAAAAAATAAGGAGTATATAAAAAATGATTAATTTTGAAAATGAGGTTTTTGAAAGTATAGAAAAAAAGAAATCTTTTACAGCGGGCAGCAATGTTGCTAAAATGGAGAAGGTTCCAGAGATTACTCCAGCTAAGTTGAAAAGTCAAATGTATAATATTATATCTAAATATACAGGATTGTATAGCGATGATAGCTGGCAAGCTATCACTAAAATGATGGGGGAGCTTACCAAATTACTTCCGAATTTAACCGTTATTGGTTCGGAGTATAAGCATAATGAGAAGGGCCAGCCCAATCGTAAGATATGGAATTATGCCGGAGTAGTCAAGGATAAGAAAGGTAAATATCAAATTGTTGTGGTGGATACAACGGCTCATGGTGCGGGGTCAATTAAAGACCCTTTGGATAAGTATGATATTACTTGTTTAGTGAACATATTAGGCCCTAATTCAATTAAAGATTTGGATCTTCGGGATTACATTGATTCTTTAAACCTGAAGTAAGGAAGTTTAATGGAATTATCCCCAAGACCCAAAGCCCATATAGTCATTCTTAACTTTTACAAATGGTCCCTATTACAGCGGTCTCCAAAAATAGATCGGATGCTCAATAATGTGTTTGATTGGGAATTGGAGGTAATATTCAAAGAGTTTACAATTTATATAATGAATTTGTATAAATCTTTGATTTTACACGCTATAAGAGAGCAGAAGTTTCCCAAAAAATATAAACCTTTGAGTCCTAAATACGTTCAATATAAGAAAGATAATAGAATGAAACAAGGTTTTTGGCAGGCCACGGGATTTAGCCAGGTCAACTTGGATTTTTGGAAGTTGAGAAAGGGGTACTACGCTATAGGATTTAAGAGAAATTTAGTACATCCTGCGAGCGGGGAGAAGGTGTGGAAGATTCATAATTACGTAGAAAAAGGTACAAGTAAAATGCCTCCGAGACCATTGTACGGGCCTATAGCAAAGTCAATTCAGAAGAACATATATTCGGTACATTTTAAGAGATTTGTGAAAGATCGTCGCCCGGAGTTATTAAAGTTTTTAGATTAGATATAGCCGATAACTCCGTACAAATTTAAGAAAGTGAGTTTAAGAAATGAAAATTATATTTGTTGCTTCAGATTTCAGCGGCCTTGGCAAAGGTACCTTTGCAGCCTCTCTGGGGAGAGTGCTATTATCTTTTGGAGTAAGCACTAAAATCATGAAAAATGATCTATATTTCAATTATGATGCGGGCACAATAAATCCGGGGGAGCATGGGGAGGTTTATGTTCTCAAGGATGGTACGGAAGTTGATCAAGATTTTGGAATTTACGAGAGGTTCTTAAATCTTGAACATACCAGCACAGATTATATGACCTCAGGTAGATTATTTCATGAGATTTATTTGAGGGAGAGAGCTGGAGAATATTTAGGTCAAACGGTATCTATTGAGCATATCATTCAGGAATTAAAGCAAAAAATAATTAATTTTGCGGAAACTTGCCAGGTGGGTATTGTTGAGTTAGGGGCTACCGTGGGGGATATTAAAGGAGTCTATATAATAGAGGCTTGTAGACAGTTGATTAATGAATTAGGCCCTGAGAATACGTCATTTGTTCTTCTATCTTATATACCCTATCTGAATAATGTGGGTGAATTGAAGACCATGGGTTGTCAGAGAAGTGTAGGGGTACTGCGGAGTAAAGGTATTAAGCCCGATATCATTATCGCTAGGAGTTCAGAGTGCGATGAATTACCGGATTACCAAATGGATAAAATCCAACTTTATTGCGAGATACCTAAGGAAGCTGTATATTGTTTTCCGGATCTTCCTGATTATTACCAGATTCCGAAAAGGATTCGATCAACCTCATTACACACTTATATTTCTAATAAAATGGGTATTCCTCTGAAGGAGGATAAATTAGATGATTGGTATGAAAATAATTTTAGTCCAGCGTTACCTTTTAGAGTGGCTTTATTAGGAAAATATGCTCATCAAGATGCTTATATCTCAATTGTGAATCAACTCAAAATGTTTGGCGTTACCTCAGTTGATTTTATTTCAGGGCCGGATGAATCATTAAAGGATTATGATGGGAGTATAGTTCCAGGGGGTTGGGGATATCGAGGTATTGAGGATATTATATCAGGTATAACAATTTGTAGAGAGAATCATATTCCATGTTTAGGTATCTGTTTAGGTCTTCAATTGATGATAATTGAATATGCTAGGAACGTTCTTGGTATGAAAAATGCAAATAGTTTAGAATTTGATGAGTTCACGGAGTGGCCGGTGGTTACCTTACAGGAGGATCAAAAGAAAGAATCAGGTTTAGGGGGCACAGCGAGGTTAGGGGATTGGGTTACGAATTTAGATCTTAAGAGTAGGTTAAGAAAAATATACGGTCATTGGAGTATCACACAACGTCATAGGCATAGATACGAGATTTCACCACATTATAGTTATGGAGATTTCAAAATTGTGGGGGCAGATTCTAAAACAAAATTGATAGAGGCCATGGAATTGGATACTCATTTATTTTATATAGGAGTACAGTACCATCCTGAGTTCTTTATCTCAAGAAATCCGATATTCGAAGGTTTTGTAGAAGCGATGAAAGTTAATTCAATCAAAAATTAAGTTAAGAGGAGTTCAAATTATGAACAGTCAAGAAATTTTAAGTGCAATTCACAGCGCAACAATTCAAGAAAAGTTTGGTAAGGGTAATATTCGGGGGGATAGAAAATATGAATTGCATTATACAAAAGGAAGAAAGTTTGATAAGCCTGTATTGATTCGGGGTACAAAAAAACAGTTTCTACCTAATAAGGAGATTGTGAGTTTTGATGCTGAAAATTATTGTTCAATTAATGAACTGGTAGCGATGTGTTCAAAGGTAGATAATAGTCTTCAATTGGATACTATTCCCAATATTGCGGAAATAACTTTAGAATTTATTAACGAAGGTTATTTGGTATTAAAACATGATAACTCTGAGGGGGTTAAATATTATGCTATATCTACTCCTTCGGAAGAAAATGATGGAAATAGTCCTGCATTTCGCAAATGGTCTGATTTGTTGAAAGTTCCATATGCTTACTCGAAGAAAAATCCTTCCCATTTGAATGAAGCCAACTTTGAGTACTGGAAGACCAATCTTACAACGGTTCAAAATAAGGAAACTCCTATTGATATCATTTATATGAAGGGAGAAATCAACATTGATTGCGGGGAAGAGAATTATAATGCCTTTTTGGTGATAAATATTCTTCCTGCTAAGGTGACAAGGATTAGTGAGGATCAATTTGAGGTTGAGGATAGCACGCTAGATGCCAGAGTCCCTTTGTTATCGAATATCTTAAGTAGCTTATCAGGTATTATAATGCAGGTAGGCACACAATATCCGGATATGGAAGTTTCAGTTCAACAATATTCCTTAGGGTACACTGGATTAAATGAGGGAAGACATTATGTTAAATTAATCCTAGAGGGGTCAAGTCTGGAGACTCGTATTCCTGGATATGGAGTATTAAAGCCTTGTGTTAATATCGATGCTGATTTTATTGGAAGACATTCTGATTTTGAATTCGTGAATATTTCCTTAGGTTTTATTAGAGAAGATTGTGGTATTTCCTTCATGATCCCTTTTGATGAGGATCTAAAAGATAAATTCCTTGAGGAATACATAGATCATATTAGCACTCTTAGGGAAATATTTAAATGTGATTCTCGATATACTACTTTGAAAGAGGAATGTGGATTCACTTTTAATAACGCATTCTATAATAGCAGTGTGAATTTAACCTTTGAGGCGGCTAACGCAATGAGTCCTGAGCTAGGTATATTCCAAGATTATCTTAAATTCTTCATAAATTATAAAGATAGTTTTAAACAAGGTATATCCGATTTTTTAGATGATTTCGAGGGGATAACTTTGAATTTAGATAGCACAGAATTCAACCCTCTAGTATGGTCGGATGAGTATAGAAAAATATTTGTGGCCTCTATGTATAATATTTCCAATTATATGAAGTTGCCTAATGATATTATAAAATTCCTTCTTGTGGAGTATATTTCCGGACAGATGTCTAAATCAAAGATCCTTGTAGCTCCTATGGATATCCTAGAATTTGTTACGTTATTAGGGCAATCATGCAATACTAAGAAACTTCTATATGTAGAGAGAAATATTATCAAATTCGTTGATAAACTTATGGAGGTATGCAATAAGAATAAGAGTGATTTCATAATATATGATTCCCATTCAAAATATGTGGATTCAGATTTATTATGATTTTATTGTAGCTTAAATTATTCTTATTTCATAAATAGATTATAAATCGGATACTATGTTAACATAGTATCCGATTTTTGTTTTAAGGATACAAATAATCTTATCCGGAATAGGCCGGATACCCTTGGGAATAATTCTCAAGAGAATGGCTCTATAATAGGGTCAAACATAAATTATTAATTTATAGGAGATAGGAGAATGGCTAAACACGATAGTGCAACGAAGTTCAAAGCTACAACTATTACAGCTTCAACGGGTTTTGTAGGAGACCTCACAGGTGATGTGACCGGAGATCTTACAGGGGATGTTGTTGGTAATGTTGTGGGTAATTTAACAGGGAATATTGTTACAATATCTCAAGTTTTTGATGTTACTCCTGTGGCGGATGTCGCAGGCTCTTTAAATGATACATATTTTGAGTTTAGTACTCCGGATGTTGATTATTATGTATGGTTTAATGTAAATTCTGCTGGATCAGATCCTACATTAGCAAGTAAAACTGCTGTTCCAGTGGCTATTGCAACAGCGGCAACAGCGGCTACGATTGCTACTGCTATTCAAGTGGCTGTTGATGCTTTAACTGATGTTACGGCAACTGTAGCTACTACTGTTGTAACAATTACAAATGATGTTGGTGGTGCTACTACTGCTCCTGCGGATACCGGATCAACAGGGTTTACGCTTACGGTTACAACGGCTGGTGTTGGTGGAACTTTATATGGGGATATAATTGGCGATGTAACGGGTAACGTTACGGGTGATCTTACAGGCGATGTAACGGGTAACGTTACGGGGGATGTCACAGGTGCTGTTACCGGGAATGTAACGGGTGATCTCACTGGTGCTGTTACCGGGAA
>Ga0307375_10000157_pt1 | contig 92044 bp, 95 predicted proteins | sample TR1MG_FD_202531 | JGI IMG/M metagenome (GOLD analysis project Ga0307375, IMG submission 202531) | Soil microbial communities from Risofladan, Vaasa, Finland - TR-1 | ecosystem: Environmental > Terrestrial > Soil > Coastal area > Acid sulfate soil | place: Finland: Risofladan, Vaasa | collected... | reverse complement strand
GCCTGACATGGCCCGGTATAAAAAATTGTCATGGCCCATACCTTGTGCGTTCGTTGCGATTTGTTAGGCTGTGGCGGATTTTGAATTTACTGGCCGGTCTCCTGCATCCCCGGCTGGTATATTTTAACGTTGTTCCGGCCATTTTTCTTGGCATGATACATCGCGATGTCGGCGCTTTTTACCAGCAGCTTCTCCTCGCTGCCGTGCTCCGGGTAGACGGCAACGCCTATACTCGAGCCGATTTGCAGGGTGTGTCCGGCCAGTTCAAATGGCTGGTTCAGTGAATGGCGGATCTTCTCCCCGACCTTGCTCGCATCCGCCGTTGATTCGATAGCCGGCAGCAATATCACGAATTCGTCGCCGCCGATCCGCGCGGCGGTGTCCGAATCGCGCAGGCAATCCTGGATGCGCACTGCGACTTCCATCAGCAGCAGATCGCCGACGCCGTGGCCATATGTGTCATTGACCGGCTTGAACTTGTCCAGGTCAATGAACATCAGCGCCAGATGCGCTTTGTTGCGCTGCGCGGCGGCGATTGCCTGGTGCAGACGGTCGTCGAACAGCGCGCGGTTGGGCAAATGGGTGAGCGCATCGTACTGCGCCATGTGCTGCATGTGTTCCTCGATATCCTTGCGCTCGGTGATGTCGGTGGAGATGCCGCATAAAGCATAGATTCTGCCGTCCTCGCGCCGCAGCGGAAGCTTGACCGACAAAAAAACCTCGGTCACGCCGGTCAGGATATTGAGATTGGTCTCTTCGCTCTGGAGCGTCTCCCCGTTCTGCAACACGCGCAAATCCTCCCTGCGCATACTGTCGGCAGTATCGGCATCAAAAAATTTGTGGTCGTCATAGCCGACGATCTCTTCCATCGGCGCATCGAAGCGTTCGCGCAACAGACGGTTGGCGAACAGGTAACGGCTCTGCATGTCTTTCGTGTAGATGTAGGCGGTGACATTTTCCAGAATGTCGGAGAGCAGTTTCTCGCTTTCTTTGAGCGCCTGGTCGGTATGGCTGCGGCCCAGCGCGACTTCAGCCAGGTTGGCGGTTTGTTCGATCAGGCGGATTTCTTCATCGGTCGGCTGGTGCGGCTGGTGATAATAAATGGCAAAGGTGCCCAGCACTTTTCCGGATGCGGAACAAATCGGCTCCGACCAGCACGCACCCAGCCCCGCTCTGCCGGCGAGTTCTATGTAGGGTGCCCAGTAGGGATGGGTCTGAATGTCTTCAACGATGACACGCTGGCCGGTAAAGGCCGCGGTGCCGCAGGAACCGGCACCCATACCGATCTCGATTCCGTCGATCGCGGTATTGTAAAAATCGGGAAGGCTGGGTGCGGCACCGGTAAACAGGTGCCTGCCCTCGTTATCGAGCAGCATGATGCTGCACAGCATGTCCGGTTGCTCCTGCTCAACGCCGCGCACGATAGCCTCCAGAATGGCGGTGAGCGGTGCGCCATGGGCCAGCAATTCCAGTACATGATTTCGGGTATGTTCCCGCTGTTCGGACTGCCGGCGGTCTGCGGCATCGCGGGCAAGCCTGCGCTTGATGACAATGATGTAGAGAACGGCAGCCACGATGCCGCAGACCAACAACAGGGAGAATACGAGCACTATCTGGTGCTCCCGCGTATTGCAGCGTTGCCACACAGCGCAACAGGCAGTGACGCCCAAATCGGGGAACGATAGACGAAAGGCATAATATGCGGATTCAGCGACCGGGGATCAAGGAAATTTATGCTAACACAGGATCGTGATTCCATAACCGGCTGCACTGGCTGTCGCGTGCGCTCAGGCAACAATTCTATTGTCTGCCGTGCAGCGTCAGCAGAAATATGCTTTCCCGTAACCGGCTCAGTCCGCGTTGCTGAAAGCGCGGATTTTGCGCGAGCACGTCGGCCTGCGACAGCATCCGCACCACGGCGTGGTCGCGAAACAGCGCTTCAACTTCCGCCGCAGATACGGAAAACGGCGGGCCCTGCATTTCGGCCTGCGGATAATCCACTGTCACGAGCAGGATTTGCGTCGCGGGCGGCAGGATGCCGGCCAGGTGGCGGACATAACGTTCGCGCATTTCCGGCGGAAACGCGATCAGTGAAGCCCGGTCGTATACCGCCGCCACATCCTTCAGGTCATCACTGCCCAAATCAAACAAATCACCGCACAGAATGCGGGTACCACCCGCCTCGCAACGATCAAATTTTCCCTGTGCCTGGTGCTGCGGCATGTACCCGTTCTCGGCAAAGAATGCCCGGACCGCGATCGCGCTCAGTTCCACCCCCACAACCGGGTGCCCCTGATCGCGCAACCACAACATGTCGAGGCTTTTGCCGCACAGTGGCACGAATACGGTACGATCACCATCAAGATTCAGTTCCGGCCAGTACCGGCGCAAATACGGATTGATATCGACCTGATGAAATCCGGTTTCTTCACGTTCCCAGCGTTTCAGCCAAAATTCGTTTTTCAATCGCTTTTCTCCAGGTTGGGCAGGATCATTCAATATCGGGATGTTTCAACCGGTAACGGGGTTGAGCCCTGCCAAGCCTTCATTGGCACACCCGCTGGCCCGCTGCCGCATCATGAAATGGCGACAGCCACTCAATGGGCAATAAAAATAAACCAGATCAGGCCACTGACCACCAGTAATACCGTGACGGAAATAATCAATTTTTGCAGCAAGTCCATATTTTCTCCTGATCAGCAAATTGTGAATGCAAATGGCAAGAACGCCTTAATGATTTAGCCATGATTACCATGGAATGGCCTGGCCATCATAACCGAAAAATTTTCCGGAGTCGGCCGGCACAAGTCCGCTTATTACCTGGCGTATGCCGGATACGCTTTGCTCGGGGGAAATCATTGCATTCGGCCCGCCCATATCGGTCTTGACCCAGCCTGGATGGAATACCACCGCAATGATGCCGAGTGGCTTCAGGTCGATTGCCAGGCTTTTCACGACCATGTTGAGCGCGGCTTTACTGGAACGATACAGGTAGCTGCCGCCCCCGCTGTTATCTGCGATGCTGCCCATTTTGCTGGTGATGGTCACGATGGTCTTTTGCCTGCCGCGGGCGAGATGCGCGGCGAATGTTTCGGCCATCTTGAGCGGCGCCATGGTATTGATACGGAACGCCTGTATCCATTCCGCATAATCGGTATGGCCAAACCCGCTTTTGTCCGAATCGGGATAAATGCCGGCGTTGTTGATGAGCATATCGATCGGTTCGCCGGCCAGATCCTGCGCAAGCCGATCGATTTCCACATGATCGGCAACATCAAGCGCATGGACTTTTATCAGTCCCGGATTCAGGGATGCCAGTTTATTGAGTTCATCGGATTTTTCAGGGTAACGGCTGCAAGCCAGGACACGCCAGCCCTGCGCGGCATATTGCCGGCAAAACTCCAGCCCGATACCGCGGTTTGCGCCGGTAATCAATACGGTGTTCACAACAGTCCTCCGTTGTTGTTTGCGAATCGGGACATTATCCGGTTTTTCAGGGCTTGACGAAACGCAGTGCAAACTTGTCCGTCGGAATCGTCATGTTGAAGAATGCCTGGTCGCGCGGGTCGGCAGGATTTCTCATGAAATTGCTTTCTTGTTCCAGCTTGAATCCAGCTTTCCGTTCCTCGTCCAGCACCACCTTCTCTTCGATCCGGTGCAGCGTTTTTGCCACCGAGATACCGCTGCCCGGCTTGGCCGAGTGATCCAATATAACCAGATGTCCGCCCGGCTTCAGCGCATCGAACAGGCGCCGGTTCATCTTTTCCCGGTCAACCGGCATATACGTAATATCGTGGTAATTCATGATCAGGGTGATCAAATCCAGCTTGGGCGCGTTAGCAGGTATCGGATCCTCGAAAGGTTTGACAAGCGGGACGATGTTGGCCTGCGGGTGCTTCGCCAGCCGCGCCTGCAATCCCTGCGCTTCGCGGGGCCCCTGGGCCCAAACCGTCCCCTTGCTGCCGACTACCAGCGCAAGCAATTGGGTGGTGTAACCGGCGCCTGCCGCAACATCCAGCACCTGCATACCGGGACGCACTTGAGTAAACTGCAAAAACTCAAGCGGCTTGCGATTGGCATCGGCACTCCTGTCGTCATCGCTACGAATCGGGCTGGCAACCGCCTGCTGGTAGACCTTCAATGCCTGCTGCGCATCCGCATCCGGGGTTGCGTGACAGTTCACCGCCCACGCCAAACCCAGTGCGGCAAACAGCGCCGCAGAACGGGATGCCACTGAAACGCATTTTTGAATAAACATGTATCGCTCCTTTCATCATATTGTCGCGGCGCGTTGCTCCTGCAGGTTCCGATCGGGGCCGGCGCCTCTCGACGGGCAGAAAAGTATACCTTGCCAGCGCCAACCAGCGCCAAGCGATTTCCAGCCGGTACAGATCGTCTTGCCACACCTGAAATCCCGTTAGCGCGGCCAGATTGTGTAATATCCGCATGACATGATCCTCCATGCACAAAAATCTGTCCGGTTTTGCGGATTTTCTTCCGGTTTGCTGCTGGTCATTGCCATTGGTTTTCCGCTGAAGCTGTTTGCTGCCGAACCGGCGCAAGGAACGATCGAGCCGTCCCCATCGAATATGCCCGCATCATCTGTATTACCGGCATCAGCGGTATTGCCTGCATCTTCCGTAATGCCGGCACAAACCATCCGACCGGTCCCAGCGACACTGCCCGAGCCGGTTGCCCAGCCTGGCCTGTCAGCCGGGTTCATGGAATCGCTGGATACCCAGCGCGATTATTTGTCCGGAAAGATAATAGGCTTCGCAACCGATATGGATCGTTTCTTTGGCAATGACCGCAATTATCAGGAGAGCAACAAGAGCGTCGTTCAGCTTGACCTTGCCAGGGCGACCGGATATGGCGGCGATCACAAGCTGGATTTGTCGGTCAGGGCCAATTTGAATCTGCCGGACACGGAAAAGAAATTGCACCTGTTGATCGAATCCAACCCAGATCAAAACATAAGCGGTGAGCCGACGACAAACCAGAATACCGCCATCAACAATCAGGTTTCCGGCCCCCAGAGTTATGGACTGGCATTGCGCTATGAGAAGGCAAAGGAGGAATTGAAGGCCTATCACGTCAGTGCCGATGCCGGACTGAAATTCCAGGGGATAAATATCAATCCGTTCATGCGTGCCAGAAGCAGCTATTCAATACCTTTCGCTAACTGGCGGATGAAAGCGGCACAATCCGTGTACTGGTTCAATACCATAGGCATTGGCGAAACCACCCAGGTCGACCTGGAACATGTATTGAGTGAACCGGTGCTGTTTCGCGCCACCAGCAATGCCACATGGCTAAAAAACCAGCAGAACTTCGACCTGCGCCAGGATCTGACCCTCTTCCATACCCTGAACGAACGAACTGCCCTGCTATACCAGGCGAGTGCGATTGGCGTCAGCAATCCGCAGGTTGAAGTGACGGAATATATCGCCCAGGTTTTGTATCGTTACCGGTTGCACCGTCAATGGATGTTCCTGGAGTTGAACCCGCAACTGGTCTTTCCCAAAGCCAATAATTTCAGTCCCGGCTTTGCGCTAACCATGCGTCTGGAAATGCTGTTTGACGCGACACGCTGACAAGCGGGCCCCGGTTATCCGGCAATACCATGCGGATTGAATTTTGCATCCGCTCTGGAATTATTGCCGAGGGCGGCGGGATCAAGACCCCTTCTTGAATCGCTCGATCTCGCGCCGGTCGCGCTTGGTCGGCCTGCCCCTGAAAAAGAACGGCTGCGGCTGAGCCTTGAGCTGGGCTGCAATCGTTTCCCTGCGCTGGCGGCTGTCCTCGGTCTCGCGGTATAGCTTTTGTGCCTGTGCGGCGGGTCCGCGCTTGTTGGACAACGCGACCACCTCGACGATGTACTGCTTTTGTCCGATGTTGATCGTGAGCATGTCGCCCACCGCCACGGCCTTGGCCGGTTTGACGCGCACGTCGTTGAGGTGGATTTTCCCGCAATCTACCGCGTCAGCCGCCAGCGAGCGCGTCTTGAAAAATCGCGCGGCACACAGCCACTTGTCGATGCGGAATTTTTCGCTATGGTCGTCTGTATTCATCGCAATGTCGCATACACTCAATTTGGGGCTACGGGGTTTGAACGTCCGGGACGAAACCGGGCTCTACCCCGCGTTATTTCAGAAGCGGATCATCTTTCGGCAGCTGTTTCGAGTACCAGATTGCGAGCTTGTGACGCAGGGATTTTTCCGCTACCTGTTCTTCCGGCAAGGGCTGTATGACCTTGTCGTGTACCAGCAGCCGGTAGATGTACAAAAGTTTCTCGCTTGCCGAATCGGTCGGTTCAAACTCGACCACCCCGCGTCCCTCTGCATATTTCACCCCGGCAAGCAACGCTGCCTTGAATAATTCCGCTTCATGTTTCAATTTTTTCATGATGATCCCCGTCAATGGCACTATATCTGTCACAACCGCACAATGCGCGCAAAGCATACCGATCAACAGCATTTAGCCCAACTATACTGAAAACTGAAATATTCAGTGTATATTATCGCCCGGGTTGTACATGCCGATCTATTGCCCCAGAAGCCGGCGACAATTCGTTTTTGTTGAACGCAACGCCCCCGTTTCGGTCACAGTGCACCCATTACCTTATTTGCAAAGTATCCCGCCAACCAACAAGAAGGAGAACTCATGTCACTGTTATTTTCAAAAACCACCCTTGGCACGCTTACGCTGCAAAACCATCTGGTCATGTCGCCACTGACGCGCAATCGCGCGACCGGCAACATCCCCAACGAACTCATGGTCGAATACTATGCCCAGCGGGCATCTGCAGGTCTGATCATCACCGAAGGTACATCACCCTCGCCGAATGGACTGGGCTATCCGCGCATTCCGGGTATTTTTTCCGCCGCGCAGGTCGCGGGCTGGAAACATGTCACCGATGCGGTGCACGCCAGGGGTGCAAAAATCTTCATGCAGTTCATGCATTGCGGACGCATCGCCCATCCGCTCAATCTGCCTGAAGGCGCACGCGTGCTCGGACCTTCGGCAGTGGCAGCCGCCGGCGACATGTACACCGATGCAGAGGGCATGAAGCAGAATGCCATGCCGCAGGCGATGACCGAAGCCGAGATCAAGACCGCCATAGCGGAATATGCCCAGGCCGCAAAGAACGCGGTGGCGGCAGGATTCGACGGCGTCGAATTGCACGGGGCAAACGGTTATCTCCTCGAACAGTTCATCCGGCCCAACTCAAACCAGCGCACCGATCGTTATGGCGGTTCGATAGAAAATCGCGCGCGCTTCGTGCTCGAAGTTGCCGACGCGGCCATCGCAGCGATCGGCAAGGACAGGGTCGGCATACGCCTGTCACCATACGGTGTGTTCAACGACATGCCGCTGTATGACGGAATGGACGCCGATTACACCTATCTGGCGCAGCAACTCAATGCGCGCGGACTGGTCTACATTCACCTGGTCGACCACTCGCCGATGGGTGCACCGACGGTGCCTGACTCGATCAAGCAGATGTTCCGCAACACCTTCAAGGGCAAACTGATCCTGTCCGGCGGTTACGATGCGGCCCGCGCCGAGCGCGATCTGGCTGCGGGAAAATGCGACCTGATCGCGGTGGGCAGGCCTATCCTCTCCAATCCTGATCTGGTCGAGCGGTGGAAGACCGGTGCGGCGTTGAACGATCCCGACATGGGCACGTTCTATACGCCGGGCGCCAAGGGGTATACCGACTACCCGGCGCTGGCCTGACTGTAACCGGCTGACTAGTCACGCAGCACACCACGGGCTGCGTGACTATCCCGAACACGGGTTATCGGTAACGGCTACTTCTTCTCCAGCGCGTCGTTGATCACCGCCGCAAAGTTCTCATACGGCAGCGCGCCGACCACCAAACGACCCTCTACAGAGTCACCCGCAGTCTTGCCGATGATGAAGGTCGGTGTTCCGGTGATGCCCAGCGATTGGGCATATCTGGCTTCCGCTGCAATCTGTTTCAGATGTTTGCCATCGGCCATGCATTTCTTGAACTTGTCCCCATTGAGCCCGAGATCACTGGTTGCATAACCGTTCAACGAATCGGCATCCAGCTTGTTCTGGTTCTTGAACAGCACATCATGCATCTCCCAGAATTTGCCCTGATCTGACGCGCAGTGCACGGCCTGGGCGGCTTTCATCGCGTACGGGTGCAGTCCCTCCAGCGGCAGGTCGCGCACGATCAGGCGCAGCTTGCCGGTGTCGATATAGTTCTTCTTGATCTCGGGATAAGTGGTGGCCTCGAAGCGGCCGCAGAACGGGCACTGATAGTCGGTGAATTCCACCATCGTCACCGGCGCATCGCTTTTGCCGAGCACATGGATCGCATCGCCCTTGACCGTCAGGTTTTGCGGCATGCGCTGGCCCGGCGCCGCCGGCTGGGGTTGTTGCTGATTTGCCAGCAGCAGCTTGATCTCGCGCAGTTCCTTGAGTATCGCATCCCCCTGTGCCCTGGTCATCGGCTCGGCCGGGGCAGCCCCGCTCACGGTCAGGATAACCGCACTCAATATTGTCACCAGCAAATTTTTCATGATATTCCTTGTTAAATAATTTCGTAGACTGAAATTCGGCAGTTGTGTTGCGCCCATTATATTCCCGAATGAGTGCTGCCCAAACCGGTCAAATATCGAATTGCAAACGTGCCAGCCGCGCATAGAGTCCGCTCTGTTTGCGCAAGTCTTCCGGGGTTCCGGTTTCGACAATGTGCCCGTGTTCCATCACCACGATGCGGTCAACCTTCTGCACGGTGGCCAGCCGGTGCGCGATGATCAGCGTGGTGCGGCCCTGCATCGCGGCATTCAGCCCTTGCTGCACCAGGATTTCGGATTCCGCATCCAGCGCGCTGGTGGCTTCGTCCAGCAGCAACAGCGGCGCATTCTTGAGGATCGCGCGCGCGATCGCGATACGCTGGCGCTGCCCGCCCGACAAGCGGGTGCCGCGTTCACCCAGGAATGTCAGGTATCCGTCCGGCAGACGGTGGATGAATTCATCCACCTGCGCCGCCCTGGCGGCAGCCATCACCTCTGCGTCGCCCGCACTCGGCCGGCCGTAGCGGATATTCTCCAGCGCATTGGCGGAAAAGATCACCGGGTCCTGCTGCACAATCGCGATCATGCCGCGCAGATCGTGCAGGGATAGTTGGCGTATGTCCTGGCCGTTGAGGCGGATGATGCCAGCGCTGACATCGTAAAAGCGCAGCAGCAGCTGAAACAGGGTGGTCTTGCCCGCACCGGAAGGCCCGACCAGCGCGATGCTTTCGCCGGATGCGATATCCAGGCTGATGTCGTCCAGCGCGGCGGTCTCCGGGCGTGCCGGGTAATGAAAGCTGACCTGTTCGAAACGGATCGCCGCCTGTCCGGGCTGGGGCAACGGCTGGGGTACAACGGGGACACTGATCGCGGACTCGGCCCGCAGCAATTCCAGCAGCCGCTCGGTCGCGCCTGCCGCGCGCATCACGTCGCCCCATACTTCCGACATGGTGCCCACGCCGCCCGCAACCAGCGCCGCATACAGCACGAAGGAAGCGAGTTGCCCGCCCGTCATGCTGCCCTGGTGCACCTGGTTCGCGCCGACCCACAGCACGAAGATGATGGTCCCCATGACCGCGGTGATGATCAGCGCGGTCAGTGCGGCGCGCACCCGGGTACGCCTGATCGCGGTGACAAAACCGGTTTCCGCCCGGTCCGCGAAACGCCCGGACTCGTAGCGCTCACTGGTATAGGCTTGCACGGTCGGCACCGCATTCAATATTTCGCCGGCCAGCGCCGAGGCATCCGCGATCCTGTCCTGGGATTCGCGCGACAATTTCTTTACCCTGCGCCCGATGATCAGGATAGGCAGTGCCAGCATGATCATCAGACCGAGGTTCAGCGAAAACAGGTAAAAGCTGGTCACCGCCAGCATGATCATCCCGCCGATGAACTGAAACAGGCTGCGCAAACCCATCGAAATGGAACTGCCGACCACAGTCTGGACCAGTGTGGTGTCGCCGGTCAGCCGCGACAGCACTTCGCCGGTCTGCAGGGTCTCGAAGAACTGCGGCGACTGCGCCAGCACCCGTTCGTAGACCGCGCTGCGCAGGTTGGTCGTGACCCGCTCGCCCACCCAGCTCACGGTGTAGAAACGCGCCGACACGGCCAGCGCCCACAGGCTGGCCAAACCGAACAGCACCACGAAATGGCCGTTCAGACTCAAACTGCCGAGCAGTCCGCCTGCTGTGCCAGCACGTTGCCCGAACCCGAAATCGATCAGATCGCGAAATGCCAGCGGCACCACCAAGATGGTCCCCGATCCCAGACAGAGCAGCGCAAAAGCCAGCGCCATCCGCCCGCGGTAGGGCCGCAGGAAAGGCCACAGATCGCGCAACGGGGACAGGCGTTTTGCGGTTTCAGGCGTGACTGGAGTCATGATGAACGATCCTTGATTATGCGGCTACGCGACAAATTTTCTTTTTTCCATTTGCTGCTGCCGGTACAGTTGCCGCGCTTGTTCCTCCTTGAGCGTGTCATTGATTTCACGCATCACGCCGGCCAGGTCAGCCGGCTTCTCGTTGCGCTCGAAACGCCCGGTGAGCGGGGTTTCCGGGTGCAGTTCGCCTTTTTGATAGAGCGACCAGATCTCCATGCCATAGTCGGTGTCCAGCAGTTCGGGAGCAAATTGTCCGAAGTAAGCGGCCAGATTGTCCACATCGCGTTCGAGCATTTTGCAGGCGTTATTGTTGCCCGACGCGTCAACGGCCTGCGGCAGGTCGATGATTACCGGCCCGTCGCTGCCGACCAGCACGTTATATTCGGACAGGTCGCCATGGACGATCCCTGCACACAGCATGCGCACCACCTGGGTGATCAGGAAGCAGTGGTATTCGCGGGCCAGCTCGGGCGTGAGCGCAAGGTCGTTGAGCCTGGGCGCGGCTGAGCCATCGCTGCCGGTGACCAGTTCCATCAGCAACACGCCCTCGAGAAAATCATACGGCCTGGGCACACGCACACCGGCATTAGCCAGCCGCTGCAAGGCATCCACCTCGGCGCTTTGCCAGGCTTCCTCCTGCGCCTTGCGCCCGTATTTGGTGCCCTTCTCCATCGCACGGGCACGGCGGCTGTTCTTCACCTTGCGCCCCTCGGTGTAATCCACGCTCTGGCGGAAGCTACGCTGGTCGGCCTCCTTGTAAACCTTGGCGCAGCGTATCTCCCCGCCGCAACGCACCACGTAAACCTTGGCCTCCTTGCCGCTCATCAGCTGGCGGATGACCTCGTCGACGAGGCCGTCCTGGATCAGCGGTTCGATTCTTTTCGGTGTTTTCATGATTCCTGCATGATACCTTGTGTTCGCACCCGGCCGGACCCGCATAGAAAAAGTTTCACTTTTCCCCGCGCGGGATTATCATCTGCGCGCGCTGAACCTTGCCGAATCGGGACGGTCTCAGCGGCTGTTATTTGCAACATTGCAGCACACGAGTCGTTACCTATTTCGGATGTCGTCACCACAAGGAGAATGATCATGGCCAAAGGACAACAGCGCAAAACCAAGGAAGCAAAAAAACCCAAGAAGCAGCCGGTGCCTGCCGCGATCAGCGGCGCAATCTGAGTCTGCAGTTCAGGGACGCCCCCTGAAAATTTGCAGGGGGGCCTGCAATCATGACCAAACGCACCACTCCTGACCACGCCCGGCTGGACCGCGTGGTGGCGGAAGCGCGCCGCCACAGCAGCGAGCGCGAGGCGACCTATCGCGAGCGGGCGCTCAAACTGTTTCCGTGGATCTGCGGACGCTGCGGCCGCGAATTTTCCGGTGCGCGGCTGCGCGAACTGACCGTGCACCACAAGGATCACAATCACGATAACAACCCGCCGGACGGCAGCAACTGGGAGTTGCTGTGCCTGTATTGCCACGACAACGAGCACATGCGCCTGCTGGAAGAACAGGCTAGGCCGGGTAACCGCGACAACCATTCCTCCGCTGCAACCCATAATCCCTTTGCTGGCCTGCAATCGCTGCTGAAAAAGTGAGCGGCAACCAGGGCCTGACACTCCCTACCAGACAACAACAATCCAACAGCAATCCAGGTTGCACACATAACCGCGTGGACAGGCCGATCGCGATATTTTGCAGGGTAAATGCACGCTGCAAATAAAAAACCCGCCTCCCCTTGCAGGGAGACGGGTTTAATTACTACCGGTTAACTAACCGTATGTCTTATACGATCAGAATCCAGCCCACAGGTTCAGGACCGTCAACTGGTCACCCGTTCCGCCGGGTAACATCGCTGCTGTACCAGCATTGTACAGATCGCCGCTGTACTTCGAGTAGGTCAACTCGGCCCGTACATTCAACGCGATGCTGTAAGTCGCACCGAGCATGATTGCATTGTCGGACGCATTGGTCGATCCACCATCAGCAATACCTGATTTTGCATTGCGGTAACCCAGTTGCACAGTGGTCTTGGGAAGTACACCCAGCTCGGCACCGATGTTGAACGATTTTCTGTCCGCAGTACCCATGTTGAACACGTTAGCAGGATCGGTACCTGTTGCCACTGGTGCTCTTGCATAGGATGCAATCAGCGTCAATGGCATGCTGCCCAGATCACCCAACATCTGCCCATCAACCGAAAACGCTTTGGTTCCGTAAACACCAGGAGTTAATGGATTACCAGCAGCGTCAGTAGCGTTTGCCGCGGCAGAGGCACCAGACCAGAGCTGAAAACCGACGCCAGTATCGAAACCGGCTACATCGCCCAGCCAGGCTGCACGCAGGTAGTCAGCAGTAGGAGCACCCGCACTCTGACCATTGACATCGCCACCATTACCAGCGATGGAGTCCAGACCCCACTTGGTGAAGTTGACGAAGCCATAATCGTTAGCCGCGACCAACGCCAAACCATGTGCAGGTGTTGCGGTGCCGATATATTGCTGCGCAGACACTGCATTCATGTCTTCCTGGTTGAACACATGCACGTTCGAAGCGCCGTCGCTCAGGATTTCGAAGCCCTGTGCCGCGCCCAGACCGTCGGTGGTGAACGGCACTTCCAAGGTCTTGAACGAACCCCAGTCTTGTGCGAACGGTATCTTGACCGAAGCCAACCCAGCGCCGCCGTTCAGGCCGACTTCGCCCTCAAAACCGATGTTCGTACCAACACGTCCGCCCATGAACAGGCTGTATTGCGTCATCGAAATTTGGCCGTTGTTGCTGTCCTTGGTAACTTGAGTCAAGTTGGTAGTTGGACCATTAGTCTTGGTGTATTGCAAATTGGTGACGAACGCGAGGTTCAGCGTGGCTGGAATCGACAAGCCATCGCCTTCGACCAGACTCTCTGCACCCACCATCGTGAAGCCGCCTTCCTTGAACGCGCGACCGAAGCTGTTCAGGGTAGGAAAGTGTTGGTAATGGCATGCGCTGCAGGGCATACCGACTTGGCGGGCAAAAGCGGGAATCGCTTGTGCCTGGGGCGCCCAGATTGCTGCAGACAGCAGCGCGGAAACGCCTAAAAGTGCTTTATTCAATTGCATAGTTAACTCCCTTTATGTGATAGTTGACAAGCATTGCATAAAAATACAGCCACCCGTAACCCTTAACCGATGACTGCATTTTATTTTTACAACTCAAATGAACTTTATTGCATTTCATTTGTCATCAAACTATAACATCAGCCTAATAAACGCCGATTGTTTGTTTGCAACAAAATGTATAAATTCGGTAATTTTGCAACAGCAACTTGACATCGCCCCTGCATTTAATATGCGGCTTTAGAATGCAGCGAACAGGTTGAACGTGGTGGTTGCGCTGCCCAGCGCATTCTGGTGCGCGGCATCCCAATAACCGCCGCTGGCACTGGTGAGCGATAACGATGCCATCAGGTTCTGCGCCAGTTTGTAGGTGCCCAGCAACGTGATCGCGTTATCACTCGCATTGCTGACACTTCCTATCGCAACACCGCTCCTCCCGGAACGTACCGCGAAGCCCAAAGTGGCCTTGTCCGGAATCACGCCCATTTCGGCGGAGAAATTCAATGCACTCTTGGTCGCTGTTCCGTAAACAGGAACGGGCGTAGTTGCGGTCAAATTGATCAACGTGGCTGCCGGATCCATATTGTAGGAATTCGTGCCTGCCGGGGCCGTGGCATAACTGACGTAGAACCCCACCGGGGTATCGCCGATTTTGCCCTGCATCTGACCGTCGACCGCTCTCGCCCTGGTATCTGCGTACAAATAAGTTCCGGTCGAATGCTCAGCCGAGCTCCCGCCCCAAATTTGAATACCCGCTCCCGCATCCCAACCGGCCAGATCAAACATGCCGGCAACACGCAAATAAGTGGAATTGAGCGCGGCCAGCGTACCCCCGGCTATACCGCTCTGGTCGTATTTGGTCAGATTGATGAAGCCATTGGAGTTGTTCGCCACCAATGCCACACCGGTTGCGGCACCGCGGGTGCCGATGTACTGCTGCGCCGAAAGTGCCGCGTTGTGTTCGCCATTCAGGCCGGGCACCGGACTCATCTGCTGCACTACATTGGCGCCGGTATTCAGCAATTCAAAACCGTACGACGCGCCGTGATCATCCGTGCTGAACGGAACGACGCCGGCCAGCGTGCCATCCGGCAAATTCAGTTTCGGAACCGTCAATGGATACAGCAATGGCAACTTGGCCGAACTGTGTGACCCGCTGACTACCGTACCCGATACCGCCCCCCCCGTGCCGATTTCAGACAGGAATCCGGCGTTCTCACTGATGCGGCCGCCGAAAAAAGCCGACAACTCACCTCCTGTACCGGGCACATAGAACACGCCATCTCCGGTGGTTTTCTGGGGGCTCAAGCTGGCCGCCTGATTGGTTTTTTCATAGCCTGCCGCAGCCAGCACAGCCATATTAAGCGTGTTGGGAATGCTCAGGCCCTCGCCTTCCACTTTTCCCTGTGTAACGCCCATCATGGTATAGCCTGCAGACTGGAATGCCCGACCGAAACCATTCAGCATCGGGAAGTGCTGGAAGTGGCAAGCGGAGCAAGCCATGCCGGTCTGGCGCGCAAACAATGGCAACGCCGACACTGCCGACGAAAAAGTGACCGCTGCCAGCACGCCCGCGAATAGACAAGCTACTTTTGCACGGGCAGCCGAAACCTTGGATTTTTTCATGCCTTAATTCCCAAAATGTTCAAAAATACCTGATAGGTTCTGCATGCGCTTCCATAGTAATTTGGGTCGGCAAAACTGCTGTTTTGACTTTCCAACATTAAACCAGTCCGACGCATGCACTGATATGCATTGTGACAAAATTCCTGGCGCAGGTCACGATTTTACGCTGATATTGTCAACGCTCGATTGCGGCGCACGATAGGCGGAAGATTTTGCTTACCCATTTGCGCCCCGGCATGCCGGTATTGAAATTTGTGTTGCGGGTAGCGGTATTGTGCCCAAAAAGGATATCGAACCTTTTTACGACTTGGCACTCGAACCATACGAGTGCTAGAATTATTGCGTTATTAGGAGGAATCACGATGAATGCAGCCATGAATTTGCCCATACCATCTGCGGTTGGCAGCCTGGAAAACTATGTCCAGACGGTGAATCGCTTCCCGATATTGTCACAGGAGCGGGAATTTGCCCTGGCAATGCGCTTCAAAACCGAAGACGACCTTGAAGCAGCACGCGAACTGGTGCTATCGCATTTGCGCGTGGTGGTCAGTGTCGCCCGGGGTTATGCCGGTTATGGCCTGCCCCAGGCCGATCTGATCCAGGAAGGCAACATCGGGTTGATGAAAGCGGTAAAGCGCTATGACCCGGATCGCGGCGTGCGTCTGGTATCGTTTGCGCTACACTGGATACGCGCCGAGATTCACGAGTTCGTGGTGCGCAACTGGCGACTGGTGAAGATCGCGACGACCAAGTCACAGCGCAAGCTGTTCTTCAACCTGCGCAGCATGAAGCAGGGTCTCGAGCCGCTCAAACCCCAACAAATCACCGAAATTGCCAACCAGCTCAACGTCAGCGAGCATGACGTGGTGGACATGGAAGCACGTTTTTCCGGTCATGAAATCACGTTGGAGCCTGGCGGCAGCGATGACGATGAAAGCTACGCGCCCATAAACTATCTGGCCGACAACGCGGAACATGAGCCCGCGCAGATTTTCGAAACTGCCGAACGCGAAAAATTACAAACATCCGGGCTGGCCCATGCTTTGGCGGGGCTTGATGAACGCAGTCGCCGCATCGTCGAGGCGCGCTGGCTGTGTGAAGAAGGCTCCGGAGCTACGCTGCATGACCTGGCCGCGGAATTCCATGTGTCTGCCGAACGCATCCGGCAAATCGAACAGAAGGCCATGAACAAAATGCATAAAACACTGGCAGAATCTGCGGCGTAAAAGGACGCATCCAAAACAACAAAGCCGCAGAATATGCGGCTTTGTTATTTTACGATCTTCAATTTTGGCCTGTGCGCTGGCGGTTTGGTTTCACTGTCGCCACCGCCCGGGGAAGGCGGCAGATCACTGTCCTGGAATACCAGACCCTGGCCTGTTTCCTTTGCAAATATGCCGATGGCAGCGGCTACCGGCACAAGAAGATCGAAAGGCACACCGCCAAATCGTCCGGTACAGGTAATCATTTCGTTGCCCATTTGCAAATTGCGCACTGCGTCGCCGCTGATATTCAGGATGATTTCGCCGTCTTTTACATGCGAACGCGGGACACTGGTTTGTTCATCGACCCTGACAGCCAGATAGGGGGTCAACCCGCTATCCACGCACCATTCATATATAGCCCGAATCAGATACGGCCGCGTGGAAAGATCGTTCATATCGATTCCGTCATGAAATTGTGACAAGACAGTGAAACAAGTAACGCACTCAGCAGAAAGCCCGCACAATTGAGCAGATGATATGCAACCGGATCACTTGCGCATTGCTCTTTCCGATGCTGTCAGCGCATCGATAAAGCCCTGACGGGAGAACAGGCGCTCGGCATACTTCATCAGCGGCACGGCATCCTTGCCCATCTGGATACCGTAATGGTCGAGCCGCCACAACATCGGGGCGATCGCCACGTCGAGCATGGAATAATCGTCTCCCAGCAGAAACTTTTGGGTGGCCAGTATCTGCGAGAGCTGGGTCAGGTTGTCTCGCACTATCGCGCGCGCCTTATCGGCAGCCTTGGGAACGCCATGCTCAATTGCTTCAACCTGGCTGTAAATCTCCTGCTCGAAACGGTGCAGGAACAATCGCGCCCGCCCGCGCATGACGGGATCGGGCGGCATCAACTGGGGATGCGGAAAACGTTCATCAATGTATTCGTTGATGATGTTGGCCTCATATAACACCAGGTCGCGCTCAACCAGCACCGGCACTTTTCCATACGGATTGATTGCCGCAACATCTTCGGACTTGTTCATCAAATCCACGTCAATCACCTCGAAGTCCATGCCTTTTTCAAACAACACGATCCTGCAACGGTGACTATAGGGGCATGAGGTCCCCGAATACAATCTCATCATAAATACAGACTAACCTTTAACCAATTGGGTGCTTTGCAGACGCATGCGCACCAGGAAAAAACCGATTGTTGCGACCACAGCACTGACGACTATCGCTGCCAAATACGGATAAGTGCCATCAATTCCAATTTTGGAACCGGCTATCCAGACATAGCGCTCCAATATCGTGCCGATGATGATGCTGATTGCCACAGCCGTGGTCGCCTTTATATTGTGCCGGGTGAACGGCATGGCAAGCGCCGAAAACGGAATCACCAGCTTAAGGGCAATCACAGCCCACCATATCACGGTGTAATAACCATCCTGCATCCAATTAATCCGGTCGCGTTCCTCCGGAATATTGCCGTACCACAGAATCAGATATTGCGCGAAGTAGGTATAAATCCACAACAACGTAAAAGCCAACATCATTTGCGCGATGTAATTATACACAAAAGGCTTTACCGGATTGACCAATTTATTGCGGCTATTCAAATAGTAAATCCAGATCACCAGGAATGACAGGAACATGCCGAAAAAGCTGATGAACTCCTGCATGCCAAAAATCCCGCTCTGCCAACCCGGCACCATGAACATCTCGAAATCCCATGCCACCATCGTACCGTACACCACGTAAGCATAGGGTACCCAGCACGCAATGGTATGAAAACGCGCAGCATCTTCTGCGCTACGCTCACTGACAGCCTGGCGTTTGATAAAGATCCAGTGTATTAACATTACCAACAGCATACCGATAACTTCGCGCCAAGCCAGGAAAGTGAAGCTATCCCAGGAAGAGACTACAAGTTTGTGTTCAGCAGCCAGTTTAACCCACGGAAAAGTCGTCTCTGCGTTGGCAAGCAGCAGGAGCAGCAACACGAACGCCAATGGAAACAGGGCAAACAAGGAGCTCGCCAAGAACCGGACTTCGTATCTCCAGCGTGCACCTGCCAGATGCAACACTGCGCTTAATGTCACCCCGCCAAGAGCGAGGTAAAGCACCACCAGAAAATTTACGGTCAAAACCGACCAATTGCTGTATGAAAACATGTTGACCGTCTCCTATTTTGACTTCTGTGCGACTGCCGCAACAGCGGGTATTCCACGCTTTTGCAGGACGGCGCGGACGTAATCTATTACTTCCCAACGCTCGGTTGGACTCAAATCTTCCGCGTAAATCGGCATTACCGCCCCGCCGAAAGTGATCATGCCAAAAATATAACCGTCAGGATAATCCGGCGAGTTCCAGGAATGTATGGTATTGCTGGAGGTCAGATTCCATGGTTGCAGTATCAATTTGTCGCCCACATAGCCGTTACCTGTGCCTGATTTGCCATGACAAGGGACACAATAGATCGAGAACAGGCGATGCCCCATATCGACCGACCTTGCAGTGATCGGAACCGGGTTCTTCAGCTTGAATGCAGCATCTTTATCCTTGACTTCTATCGTGGATGTCGGCGTGCTCGGAACAGGCACCGAACGGCTCGGAAATGGATACATGCCCGGATGCGCCGGGTCGGCGCTTTCCTGCGGTTTGACACTGATCTGGTTACCCTGATCCATGGACCACGGCCATGCATAGGCAAACGAGGGAGCAACCATCAAAACGACAACCATCGACCTGGCTATCGTTAACCAGCGGCTTATCTGACCGTTCACTGGCGACCCGGCCAGGTGGCTTTGCACCGCACTTTGATTGCCCGGGGCCAGCCATTTCATAATTGACAATGCTTTCATTTTCATTTGCCCGCCTCTTCCTGAATTTCCAGTGCCTGGTGTTTGGTGAAAATCGACTTCAGTGTGCCGCTTGCAGATTCTTCAGACTTCACCAAAATACCGATTTGGTCTTCGGATACCTTGGCGCTGTATAACGGCGAACGCCTGGCAGGCAAGCCCGCACAGATCAGGAAGCCAAGCACGGTAATATATACGCCACCCAGAATGAACAATTCATAGGTCAGCACAAAATCCGGCGGGAACGGGACAATCGGTTTTCCGCCTTTCATTTGCGCGAAAAAGCTGCCCTGCGCTGCCGCAATCAGCAGGAACATCAGCGCACCCATACCCACAGCCCCGAACAGGGTGAACCACTGGACACGGACCGGCCTGTCGCCCAGAAACTCCTCCACCTCGGGATGTTCGATCGGCGATTTGACGATCATGTCCTTGTCGGCATTAAAGCCGTTGATTCCCAGATTGCGCAGCTCGGTGACGACTTTTTCCGCCGCGTCAAAATCAGTGAATAACGCGAGTAAGTGACGTTTGCTCATTTAGTGTGCCCCCTTCCCGGCTGCTGCCAGTTCGCCGGTTGCTTGCAGTTTCTTGGTTGCCAGACTGCGGTGATAAACCATTTCCTTCACCTCATACATGGATACGGACGGGAATACCTTGCAGAAGATCATGAACAGCATGGTAAACCAGCCGAAACTGCCAAGCACGATGCCCCATTGCACCAGGCTCGGCCATTGGTTGTGATCCCAGGTCCACGGGTAATAGCCGTCGGCAAAGGTCGGCGCGACGATCATCCAGCGCTCCAGAAACATACCCAGGTTGAGCAGCAGCGAAACGGCAAGCAGCACCGGAATATTGGTTTGAAAACGCTTGAAAGCAAGTGTCAAAGGAACAACCGATGCACAGAAGTTCATCATCCACCAGAATGGCGCGTAGGTACCGGTGGCTTTCTCGATCAGCAAGTGCTTGTCGTGCGGGTTATGCCCGAACCACGCCATACTGTATTCAATCCACACCAGGTAGGTCCAGATCATGGCAATCGCGAACGTCAGGCGCGCGACTTTCTTCAGGATGGACTTGGTCATGTATTCTTCAAACTTGAACACGTAGCGCAAGATGATGAACAGGGTAATGATCGCGGCACAACCGGAATACAGCGCGCCAGCCACAAAGTAGGGCGGGAATGAGGTGATGTGCCAGCCGGGTTGCTGCGAACTGGCGAAATCGCCGGACACGATGGAGTGCACCGATACCGCCAGCGGAATCAGGAAACAGGCGATGGTCAGGTAAGTCATGCGGAAATTGCGCCACTGGCGGTCGGTTCCCTCCCAGCCCAGTGACAGCACGGTGTACAGCCTTTTGCGCCAGCCCGAGTGGATGTTGTCGCGGCAGATCGCCAGATCCGGGATCATCCCGATGTACAGGAACAGGATCGATGAGCTCAGGTAGGTAAAGATCGCCATCGCGTCCCACAGCAACGGAGACTGGAAATTCGGCCACACCTGGCGCATGTTCGGATACGGCAGGGCAAAATAAATCTGCCAGATACGACCCAGATGCACTGCCACAAACAAGCCGGCCGTCATCAGCGAGAACGTCGTCATGGCCTCGGCAAAGCGGTAAATCGGCTTGCGCCAGTCGGCGTGCATCAGGTGCAGAATCGCCGACAGCAAGGTACCCGAGTGGCTCATCCCGATCCAGAAGATGAAGGAGGCAATGTACAAACCCCACATGTGCGGGTTGTCAAAGTTTCCGACGCCCAGCCCCATGTTGTACTGATAAATTTCACAGCCCACCGCAACGCCAACCAAGGCGATTGCGATAAACAAAATGACCCAATACAGCTTTCTGGGATTTTCCAGGCTCTTGAGCACATCGGTATTGATCTGTGCCCAGGCGATGTCTTCGCGAATATCTTTCATCGTTTATTTCCTAAAGAAATTTCAGTGATTATGCCGGCTTAAATTTCGCTTTCGCGCACGCGTTCCAAATACATGATCGAGGGATAGGGAGCCAGCCATTCATAGATCCGGTAACCGCGCAAATCGGTTCCGCCCTCTGCCTGGTCCTTGACCTGCTCATGCTTGTCCAGATCGACCTGCTGTGCCCGCCACTGCTTGTGCACCCTGGATTCCGGGTCAACCAGATTGCCAAAACTGATGGCGCTGGTCGGACAGGCTTGCTGGCAGGCAGTCTGCAATTCACCGTCATCGCGTACCAACCGGCCCTGCGTCTTTGCGTCGCTCTCGGCCCCCCTGATTCGCTGGATACAGAAGGTGCATTTCTCCATCACACCCTTGCCGCGTACCGTTACATCCGGGTTTAACTGCATGTTCATTTCTGCAGGCCAGACATTGTCGGTGGTTGGATAGTCATACCAGTTGAAATAACGCACTTTGTACGGGCAATTGGATGAGCAATAACGCGAACCAATACAGCGGTTGTAAATCTGCGAATTAAGTCCGTCAGGTGTATGGTTGGTTGCTCCAACCGGGCACACGGTTTCGCACGGAGCAGCCTCGCATTGCTGGCACAGCATGGGCAAATAACGCGCACCCCGCTCCGGAAACTCGCTTCCGTCATGGTCCCAGTAACGCTCGATACGCATCCAGTGCATCACTTGACCATGCGCAAATTTTTCTTTGCCAACGACCGGCAGATTATTTTCCGCATAGCACGCCACTGAACAGGCATTGCAGCCGCTGCAGGCGTCAAGGTCGATAGCCATCGCCCACTTGTAGGGGTTGTGAGGCACATCACCATCCGGGTGGCGATGCCGAAACTCCGAGTAATTGTCAAACAAGGTGGTAATCGACATTTTTTAGATCTCCTTCGAAAGGTTTACTTTATCCGTGAACATCTCGGGGACAATTTTCTGCCCCTCTTGATTGCCGCCGACCGGACCCTCATCCTTGACCACGATCACACGCTCACCAGTTTTGCTGATTTTCACGCGTGTCTCATGCAACGCCAGTTCACCAGTTTGCTTGTCATAGACCACGTCCAGAATCTGGAACGGATTAACACCATAACCTTTGGCATAACGACCCATCGCGTCATGGCCACGACCCAGCGGTATCGAAACCGCATCAGGGTGTATCCCCGGGAACAGATATGCCTGCACTTTGAGTGAACCGTTTTTTCCGGTAACTTCGACGATATCACCTTCCTGAATACCCAATTCGGCGGCCTTTTTAGGGTGTATCTCGATCCATGAATCCCACACGATCGTCGTCAAGGGATCGGGGGATTCCTGCAACCAGGGCTGGTTGGTATTGCGGCCGTCGCGCAGGTTGGCATTCACATGGGGAATGAGATGAAACGGATACTGGGCATCGATCTCAGCGGGCTCCGGCAGATTCAAACCTGTCGCGCCGGCGTTAACGGAAAATGAAGCCTGTTTGGCGCCATCAAACTTGATGATGCCTTTGCTCAGCGTCTCATTCCAGAAAATATCGTTATCCGGCTGATGCGCACCACCCAGCGCCGCCTTGTTCTGCAACACTGCGGCACGCAAATAACCATAATAATCATCGAACGGCTTGTATTCCGCGGCGCGGCGCTGCTTGATCAGGGTCAACAGGATGTCGCCCATACCGCGGGTTTCCGCGTGCAATTTTTCCATCAACGGTTGCTGGATGTTGATTTGCGCGCCGCCCGCCATATACTCGGGAACCTGCGTACCCCAATCTTCCAGTGGCGAGTCAAGCGGCAGCACCAGATCGGCCTGCAAGGCAGTTTCATCGAGGTATTGGGCAAACACCACTTTGAAATCCGCTTTGGCCATATTGTCCTTGAACTTCATCGCTCCCGGAGCGGTGAACACGGGATTGGGCCCATAACTGAACAGGACCTTGTATTTTCCCGCAGCCAAACCGTCATTAAGCGTCTGTAATGCCACGGTATTCCCGGTGACAGGCGCCATTTGCGGAAACGGCACAACCTCAGCAGCCTCAACCGTTTTGCCGACGTTACCCAGTACATGATTGAGCAGATTGATCGCGGCCGCATTTTGCGAACCATGCGCGTAACCCTCTGCCGCAGTGCCTGCCAATACCAGGCTTGGCGTGCGTTCCGTGAGCAGGGTTGCAAGCTTGTTGATCTGCTCAGCCGACACGCCGGTGTCCTTGCTGACGCGATCCTTGTCGTAGGCTTTTACTGCAGCAGCGATGTCACCGGATACTTTTACCCCGAGTTTATTCAGCACATTGATGATACCCAGCGCCAGAATACCTTCGGTACCCGGGCGCACCACCAGCCAGCGGTCGGCATTTGCTCCGGTAATGGTCATCTTGGACTCGACCTGTACCAGCACACCGCGCTGGTGGCCATCCGCTCCCTTGCGAAACTGGGCATATTGCTGGGAAAAGTTCACCGGAGAAACCCATGCACCAAGGAAGTCGGCACCGAACGAAAGCACCACCCTGGCCTTGTCGATATTGAAACGCGGCATTTCAACACCGTACGACTTCATGTTGGCGGCGCGAACCACGGCCGGACCGATCGCCTCGTACACGAAATGATTTTTGCTGCCAAGGCTGTCCATGTAATTGCCCAACAGCACCTTGGTGTGGCCGCTCATGCCGCCGGTCAAAAATGCCACTTGATTACCGCTAACGCCCTTCAACTTCTCGTCGATCAACGCATAGGCTTTTTCCCAGGTGATCGCCTCGCCGGTATTGCCGGTGCGCAATAACGGGGCGCGTATGCGGTCCGGATTATAGTGATTCTGCACGCCCGCCTGACCGAGTCCGCAGGTCTTGCCACGGTTGATCGCGGATTTTGGGTTGCCCTCAAGTTTCAGAACACGGCCCTCGCGGATACGTCCGGTGATACTGCAGCCGGCATCGCATTGTGCGCAGGTCGAGTTGAAATACACACTGACACTTGGAATCATGTAATCCGTGGCCTCCACATATGAAACCACGGTTTCCTTGCCGCTCTCAACCATGCCGTTCCCGCAGCCGGTCAATGCCACTGCCGTGCCTCCCCAGCCAAGCACCTTGAGGAAATCACGCCGATCAAATTCGCTGTTCATCATAACAACCTCTCTAACTATTTATGGCATACCGAACAGTCGTTCGGGCCCTGGGCCTTAAGAATGCCCGACGAATCTTCAACAGGCTTGCGCATACTGTACCAATAATCCTGGTTGCCAATAGGCGTACCGCCGGGAGCGGTAACCGGATGATTAATTTCGTGACAGGTGACGCAGAAACCCATGGAAAGCAAGTGCTCGCGGCGGTCGACCGACAACGTTTTCACATCGCCATGACAATATCCGCAAACTTGCTGGACCGGACGATTCAACTGAAACACGAATCGCTGGATATGACGCTCATGACTGAAGCGTACAAAATCCGGAATATCATTCACTTTTTTCCAGGGAATGGCTTTCTTGGCGTCCCAGTACTCGAACAACTTCTTGATTCGCGGCTTGTTGCGAACCTCATCGATACTTTGATGGCAACCGATACACTTGTACACCGGAGGAATTCCAGCCACTAAACTGCGCCGTGCGTAGGTATGGCAATACATGCAGTTGATCTCCATCCCGCCCTTGTCGCGGTCGCCGGCATGTCTAAAATGCGGAAACTCGATCGGCTGTTTGACGACAGGACCGACTTCAGTGGTACTTTCGGCAAAATATTTTTGCCACCAAGTGTAAAAGTCGGAACCGCCGGTATCAGACCTTGCTCTTGCAGCCTTGTCGATAGCAGAACCGTCAACACCAAGAAGTGACGGATCAGATGGCGGAGCATCGGCCGCATAACTAATAGCCGCAACAAAAAATCCCAGCAGCAAAAATGAAAAACGTAAGAAACTGTGCATCGTAAGGGCTCTCCAGGCAAACAATGATCCCACACCGGCTTTCGCCAGAATGAATGAACAGATAAATCGGATTAATTTATTGGTGTATTGATTCGCGATTATTATTAGCTATTAGCTTAACGTTTGCTTTTCTTGTTTTATTCCGCAAAAATTCAACGCGGCGCGACAACACGGCCGAATAATGTCCAGTTCGAAAAATAAAGTCAATACTGAATATTTATTCTCTTCAGCCGCTCCACAAAATAGTTATATGCCACACGGAATTACATTAACTGCTTATATACATTGGGTAACATTTGGATACATTTTCATCTTTGGCTATCCCGGGCACCGCATCATGAATGAAGAACAGGCGATACTGAATTTCTTTTCCCAGCCCGAAAATTTGTCTTTGGCCCTTTCCGTTGGGGAGCATATGGATCAGCTGCGCAAGCAAATGAACAATCGACTTTGGCAGGAATTGCGCATGCGGCTCGAACAAGTGATCAGGGAACATGGGCTGGCATGGCATGTAGAATTTACGGACGACAAAAACGCACCGGAATACCTGCTTGGCCTTCATTTCACATTGGCTAGCGAGCAATCGCTTTACCTGCGCCCGATGATCGAACAGCAATATCTCGGCGGCGAATGGCGGATATACTTTGGCCTGGCCTGGAGTACCGCGTCCGCCCCTGGCCCGCTTGAATTTTCTGCCATAGCCAATCTGAAAGCGTCACTGCAAAAAGCCCGCTTCAAGAGCAATGAAAGCTTCCTTGCCTGGCAGTGGACCGCATTTCACCCGCGCCGCAAAGATTTCCTGCTCAGATATGCACGCAACCCCGAACAACTGCTGGAGGAATTCGTGACCATATTTGCAACGTTGCTGATTGATCACCGGGAAGCCATCGAGCAAGCCAACCAAATTCTCGGCACTACTGCATCTCGCAGCCTGTCGTCTTCCCTTGGACAATTGCGCGATGAATTGCTCGACTGAGCGTATAAATACGCTGTGAAAAATTCAAACCGGATTGGATTGGTCGATGAAGCGGTGCTCCAAACCGAACCGGTTTGCCAGATGCTCGCCTAGCGCCTGTATGCCCAGCCGTTCGGTGGCATGGTGCCCGGCCGCGATGAACGCGACACCGGTTTCATTGGCGAGATGGTAGTTCTGCTCGGATATTTCCCCGGTAATGTAGGCATCCGCACCCTGCGCAATCGCCGCCTCGAAGTAACCCTGTGCAGCACCGCTGCACCAGGCCACTTTGCGTATGCTCATCGCACCTTCCCCGATTACCTGGGGAGTGCGCAGCAAATCATGAGCGATCTGTTGTGCAAACTGTGCCAGCGTTTTAGGTTGCAACATGGCGCCTATGCATGCGAGGTTTTGTTCACCGAATCTGCCCTGCTCGGTCAAGCCGAACAATTTGCCGAGTTGTGCATTGTTTCCCAGCTCAACGTGGGCATCGAGAGGAAGATGGTAAGCCAGCAAACTCACATCGTGTCGCAACAATTGGGCAATGCGATTTTTCCTGATGCCGACCAGTGTCGCCTCCTCGTTGCGCCAGAAATATCCGTGATGCACCAGTATTGCATCCGCACCCCATTCAATCGCCGCATCAAGCACAAACTGGGAAGCCGTCACACCGGTGACAATACGCAGTACCTGCGCGCGGCCTTCAACCTGCAAACCATTAGGGCAATAATCCTTGAACAGGTTGGTTTGCAGCAGGCTTGCGTTATAATCGCGCAATTCATTAAGTAACATAGACATTCCCTTAATTTAAAATATTCAAACCACCGAATTCATCATAACATGCGTAAACACTGGCTTTTGTTCTCCCAAACCGTCACGATTGCGCTTGCGCTGCTGTTTATCATTCACACCTTGAAACCGGAATTGCTGCCAAATGCCGCGCGTACCGGGGTGGTCACCCTTTATGAAAACACCCCGCCGGCCGATAACACCCGTCCGCCAACAATGGGTATGAGTGTTGCGGCACAAAAAGCCATGCCTTCCGTGGTAAACATCTTTACCCGCACCATCATCAAAACCCCGGTCAACCCATTCCCGGGCGACCCGCAATTTAAATTCTTTTTTGGCGACCAGTTCGACACTACGCCACAAACCAGCTCCAGCCTTGGTTCCGGGGTGATCGTTAGCACCGATGGTTACATACTGACCAACGAACATGTGGTGGAAGCCGCCGATCAAATCGAGGTGGCACTGTCAGATGGCCGCAAAGCCAAGGCACATATCATCGGCTCAGACCCTGAAACCGACCTGGCCGTGATCAAGATCGAGTTGCCGGGCAAACTGCCCGCCATTACCTTCGGACATCCTGAACTGGCGAGAGTAGGCGACATGGTTCTTGCAATCGGCAATCCCTTCGGCGTGGGAGAGTCGGCCACCATGGGCATCATCAGCGCGCTCAATCGCGACCATCTGGGCATCAACACATTTGAAAACTTCATCCAGACCGATGCGCCGATCAATCCCGGCAATTCTGGCGGCGCACTGGTTGATGCGAGTGGCAACCTGGTCGGCATCAACAGTGCAATTTATTCGCCAAATGGCGGATCGCTCGGCATTGGCTTCGCGATTTCCGCCAACACCGCAAAAAAGACCATGGAACAAATCATCCTGCATGGTTCTGTCACGCGTGGCTGGGTCGGCGCAGGCGTCCAGGAACTTACCCCGGCACTTGCCGAGTCATTCAAGCTCGGCAACACAAAGGGGGTATTGATAACCGAAGTGATACGCAATAGTCCTGCAGCTCATGCGGGCATGAAGACCGGTGATATCCTGGTTGCGATAAACGGTAAAGCCATTGATAACTCGAACGCGATGCTGGACACGGTAGCCAACCTGACGCCGGGCAAGATTGCCATGCTCAAACTGATTCGCAACGGAGCAGCTATCGATTTGCAGGTGAAAATTGGCAGAAGGCCGATACCCAAAGAAGAAGCACAGTAAAGCAATGCACACGATACTGCGCTATTGTGCTTTTGTTTCGTCCTCTGCCTTTTTTTCCTCAGGCTTTTTCCGGCCAACCCAAGCGGCAACCAGAATCCCCGCTTCGTACAGTAGCCATAATGGCAGCGCCAGCATGGATTGTGACACCACATCAGGCGGGGTGAAAATTGCACCCACCACGAACGCACCGACCACCACATAAGGGCGTATTTCGCGCAATTTTGCCACGGTAACAAAACCCATGCGTACCATCAGCACCACGGCTACCGGCACTTGAAAGGTGATACCGAATGCCATGAACATGGTGAGCACGAAACTCAAATATTTATCAATGTCCGTCATCACAGCCACGCCCATGGGTGCGCTGGATGTGATAAAGCCAAACACAATCGGAAATACCACGAAGTAAGCGAACCCCATGCCGCAAAAAAACAAGGTCGTGCTGGCGATAATCAGCGGCCACACCAGGCGTTTCTCGTGCTCGTATAAACCAGGTGCGACAAACCGCCAGATTTGATAAAGCGTATAAGGCAGCGTAATGAGGAAAGAAGCCATCAATGCCACCTTAAGCGGCACGAAAAATGGCGTGGTGACATCGGTGGCAATCATCTGCCCGCCTTTGGGCAGCTTGGACAGTAGCGGTTCAGCCAGCAAAGTATAGAGATTCGATGCCCAGTGGAACAGACCGACGAACACAATCAGCACAGCCACCACGGCGTTCATCAGACGCTTGCGCAATTCGACCAGATGCGCAATGAAACTTTCGCCTGTACTCATTCGGGTTTATTGATAGGCGGTGTCAAGGAAGAATTCCCAACCGCTTGCGACGGAGTTGGCTGTTCCGATGTTGAAAGCTTTTCGACCGCCTCATTGATTTCCTGCACGTGCCGATCCGCTGTTATTGCCTCCGGTTTCACCGACTGATCCGAGGAGTCCGCTTCTGCCTTCACGTTTTCCTGCAGCGGTGGGGTTGCCGGTTCGGAAGAAGCAAGCTTTGCAACAGCCTCGTTGATTTCCTGCACGTGCTGATCGGCTGACTGCGTCACCTGCTTCATCGATTGCTCCAACGCGCCTGCCTCGGCTTGCACTTTTTGCTGCAACTGGCGAAACTCTTCAACCGCCATATCACGCTCAATGTCGGCCTTCACACCGTTTATATAGCGTTGCGCCCGCCCCCACAGGTGGCCCATGGTTCGCGCCACTTTCGGCAGGCGTTCAGGCCCGATGACGATGAGTGCCACCACCATCACTAGCATCAATTCTGAAATACTGAAGTCGAACATCTTTGCTGGTCGCAGAAAGAAGGTTTAAATCTTGGTTGTTTTTTTGTCTTTCACTTCACCTTCGATGGTCTGCCCGCCCTCACTGATATGTTTGTTCGGCTCCTCTCCGGATTGCATCCCTTCCTTGAAGCCCTTCACTGCGCTGCCGAGATCGCTGCCGACATTGCGCAGTTTCTTGGTGCCGAAAACCAACACGATAACCAGCAAAACGATCAGCCAGTGCCAAATACTCAATCCGCCCATCACGCTCTCCTTTGAATTAATTGCGCCTCACCATGGGCGGGATATTACCGCCGCCGAATACGTGAATATGCAAATGAAATATTTCCTGCCCGCCACCTTTGCCGGTGTTGATCACGGTTCGAAAACCATTATCCAGCCCCTGTTCCCTTGCCAATCTCGGTGCCAGCAACAGCATCTTGCCAAGCAAAGCAGCATGCTCTTCGCCGGCATCATCCAGCGTGGAAAGATGCAACTTCGGCACCAGCATGAAGTGTACCGGGGCAACCGGATTGATATCGTGAAACGCCAGCACCTCGTCATCCTCGTACACCTTGCGGCACGGAATATCTCCGCGCGCAATTTTACAAAACAAACAGTCGCTCATGCTCAATCCTTTTTCCTGCTTTGTTTTTCGGCAATACCCGACAAGCCCTCGCGACGTTCCAGTTCATCCAGCACGTCCGCAGCGCTCAATCCGTGCTGCGCCAACAGTACCATGCAATGAAACCACAAATCGGCCGTTTCATAGACCAAATGCGTTTTGTCGCCGGTTTTGCTGGCCAGGATAACTTCCGTCGCTTCCTCGCCGATTTTCTTCAGTATTGCATCTTCCCCTTTACTAAACAGCTTCGCAACATACGAACTTTCCGGCGGCGCCTGCTTGCGCCCCGCTAAAGTATTGGCCAGTCGTTGCAAAATATCCTGTGTCATTGTTCCGGGTTTATCTTTTCGGGTTTATCTTTTCGGGTTTTTGTTTACCGGATTATCCGTCCGATAGATTTCGTTGGGTGGTTTTAATACCGGATCCACCTCGATCCACTTGCCGTCCTCAAGCCGGCTGTAAAAGCAGCTTTCCCGGCCGGTATGACATGCGATACCGCCCTGCTGTTCCACTTTCAACAGGATCACATCGCCATCGCAATCAAGTCGAATTTCCTTTATTTTCTGAAAATGTCCGGATTCTTCGCCTTTATGCCAAAGCTTTTTGCGCGAGCGCGACCAGTATACCGCTTCATTTTTTTGCCAGGTCATTTTCAAAGCCTCGCGATCCATCCACGCCACCATCAGCACGCGTCCGGTAACGGCATCCTGTGCGACTGCGGTCACCAGCCCGTCTGCGGACCAGTTTACTTTATTCAACCATGCTTCGCTCATAGCAGCACCTCCGACAGAGAAAATGGGTCACTGCGCAGCAGCGGGGAACCCATCAGCCTACCCCTTGCGGGTACGTTACTGATATAACTACTGGCCATTTGACCAGCCGAGTAAACGACGCTCGCCAAGTCGCTGGTTATGGCGCAGCCAGCCGTTTGCGGGAGGAGGTGCGATGCGGTTATTCCCGCACCCGTCGCTTTCGCGCACCGTGTCATAACCGCACCTCCGACACGTTACTGGCGCAGCCAGCCGTTTGCGGGAGGAGGTGCGATGCGGTTATTCCCGCACCCGTCGCTTTCGCGCACCGTGTCATAACCGCACCTCGATACCATTTTTTGCCATAAATTGTTTTGCCTGCCGCACGGTGTATTCGCCGAAGTGAAAAATACTCGCCGCCAGGACGGCATCGGCTCCGCCTTTTTTGATACCGTCCACCATATGTTGCAGATTACCCACGCCGCCGCTTGCAATCACCGGAATATCAAGCGCATCGGTTACAGCCCGTGTCAACGCCAGATCAAAACCGGATTTTTGCCCGTCCTTGTCCATGCTGGTCAGCAGAATTTCACCCGCGCCCAAGTCCTGCATTTTTTTCGCCCATGCCACGGCATCCAGGCCTGTGGCGGTGCGTCCGCCGTGAGTAAAAACTTCCCAGCGCGCCGGGCCGGTCTGTTTGGCATCTATCGCCACCACGATGCACTGCGAACCGTATCTTCCGGCGGCATCGGCGACCAATTGCGGATTGAGTACCGCGGAAGTGTTGATGCTGACCTTGTCTGCGCCGGCATTCAGCAAATTGCGCACATCGCCGACTTCACGCACCCCCCCGCCTACCGTCAGCGGAATGAATACCTGAGAGGCGACCTGTTCGATCATGCGAAAAATAATCCCCCTGTCGTCAGAGCTGGCAGTGATATCGAGGAAGGTCAGCTCGTCGGCACCCTGCTCGTCATAACGGCGCGCGATCTCGACCGGGTCGCCGGCGTCGCGCAACTCTACAAAACTCACGCCTTTGACAACGCGGCCCGCAGTCACGTCGAGACAGGGAATAATACGTTTGGCCAGCATGGTTCAGGCGGCGGCAGTCAATTCGTCCGCCAGCGTCTGTGCTGCCTTGAAATCCAGCGTACCTTCATATATCGCACGCCCGGTTATTGCGCCGGTGATACCTTCGGACTGCACCGCGCATAACGCGCGCACGTCATCCAGATTCGTGATTCCGCCGCTGGCAATTACCGGCACATGCAGCGGACTGGCCAATTCAACGGTGGCCGGAATATTTACCCCGGACAACATGCCGTCACGTCCGATATCGGTGTAGATAACCGCTTCCACGCCATATCCTTCAAATCGTTGCGCCAGATCGGCCACGTCATGTCCGGTCAGTTTCGACCAGCCATCCACGGCCACCTTGCCGCCCTTGGCATCCAAGCCGACCATGATGTGTCCGGGAAAGGCATCACAGGCTTCATGCAGAAACCCGGGAACCTTCACGGCTGCGGTGCCGATGATGATGTAAGTCACACCGATGTCGAGATAACGCTCAATGGTTTCCAGGTCACGAATACCTCCGCCGAGTTGCACCGGAATATCCATTCCGACCGCTTCCACGATGCTGCGCACGACAGCTTCGTTCTTGGGCTTGCCGGCAAATGCGCCGTTCAGATCGACCAGATGCAGGCGCCGCGCGCCTTGCGCCTGCCAGTGTCTGGCCATTGCGGCAGGGTCCTCGGAAAATACCGTGGCACCTTCCATCACACCTTGTTTGAGTCGCACACAGTGACCGTCTTTCAAATCTATCGCGGGAATAATCAGCATGGGAGTAAGTTAAAAATTAGGGGTTCCATTGCACAAAGTTTTGCAGCAGTTTAAGTCCGTCGGCCTGGCTCTTTTCCGGATGGAATTGCACTGCAAACAAATTCTCCTTTGCCACAGCGCAAACAAACGATTGGGGATATTGGCTGGTCGCCTGCACCAATGAGGCATCCTGAGTCTGCACATAGTAGCTATGCACGAAATAAAAGCGCGCATCCTGTTCTATACCATTCCACAGCGGATGTTGCACATGATGCACCTGGTTCCAGCCCATGTGCGGCACCTTCAGTTTGTTGCCCTGCGGATCACGCATATTGCCGGCAAAGTGCACCACTTTCCCGTGCAGCATCCCCAGCCCGGCAATATTGCCCTCGTCACTGTGTTCAAACAGCATTTGCAATCCAATGCAGATCCCGAGAAAAGGCTTGCTTTGTGCAGCCAGCAAAACGGTATCACGCAAACCGCGCGCATCCAGTTCGCGCATACAGTCGGGCATCGCGCCTTGCCCGGGAAACACCACGCGTCCGGCATTTGCAATCGTGCCGGGATCATCTGTGACGATAATTTTCGCAGCAGGAGCAACCTTGCGCAATGCCTGCTCGACCGAGCGCAAGTTACCCATGCCGTAATCAACTACCGCAACATCAACCATAGTCCCCATAATGGATTTATAGCGTTCCCTTGGTTGAAGGCATCACGCCGGCCATACGCGGATCCAGTTCCAGCGCCATGCGCAACGCGCGGCCAAATGCCTTGAATATGGTCTCGGCTTGGTGGTGGGCGTTGTCTCCCGCCAGATTATCGACATGCACCGTCACCAATGCATGGTTAACGAACCCCTGAAAAAACTCCTTGATCAGATCCACATCAAATTGGCCAACATTGCCGCGCACGAATTCGCAATTGAACACCAGACCCGGCCGGCCGGACAGATCCACCACCACGCGTGACAAGGCCTCATCCAGCGGTATGTAAGCGTGGCCGTAGCGGCGCAAACCTTTCTTGTCGCCGACCGCCTGATTGAATGCCTGGCCCATGGTGATGCCGATATCCTCGACGGTGTGATGCGCATCGATGTGCAAATCCCCCTTGGCCAGAATATTCATATCCAGCAAGCCATGTCGGGCAATCTGGTCGAGCATGTGATCGAGAAACGGCAGTCCGGTATCAAACTTGGCCTTGCCGCTACCGTCCAGATTCAATTCGACATTGATCTGGGTTTCCAGGGTGTTGCGTGAAACTTTCGTGCTGCGCATGATTTGATCCTAATGCGGGGTTGAGTAATTGTATCCTGCAATGCTTACCTGAATCGTTCGTTTTAACTTTGGCTAGCCTAAAAGCAAGCCTGCACTGAAACTCACTCTACCTTATCAATACTTTCTTTCAGTGCAACCACAAACCGTTCGTTTTCATCCGGGGTACCCACCGTCACACGCAGGCAGTTCTGCAGCATCGTATGTCCGCCATGCAGGTTCTTGATCAGCACACCGCGCTGCTTAAGTCCGTTAAACACTGCGGTCGCATTTGCCACACGGAACAACAGAAAATTCGCCTCGCTCGGATAAACCTGCACACCTGCGATTTCTTGCAACTGCCGGTACAACTTTTCCCGGTCATGCTTGATTTGTTGTGCTTGCTGTAACAACACCTCATGATGCGCCAGCAGTTTCCCGGCCACCACCTGCGGCAAAACGCCGACATTATACGGCAAGCGCAGCTTTTCCAACTGCCCCAACCAGGCCGCGCTGCCGGCAAGAAAACCGAGGCGCAATCCGGCCATCCCAAGCTTGGAAAAGGTGCGCATCACCAGCAGGTTCGGATACTTCGCCAAGTGTGGAATAAAACTGTCGCTGGCAAAAGCATAATAAGCCTCGTCCAGCACGACCAGGCCTGGCGATGCGGCGATAACCTGCGCCACCGCTTCAGCCGGAAATAAATTGCCGGTGGGATTGTTCGGATAAGCCAGAAACACCAGTGCGGGTTGCTCGCGGCGGATCGCCTCCAGCGTCGCGGGCAAATCCAGCGAGAAATCACCGGCGCCGGAATTTGGCCTCCCTGTATCTGACATCCTGGAATTTGACATCAGGGGCACGCCCACGTAACGCATCCCGGTGAAAATCGCGATCATCCGATACATCACGAACGACGGCTCAACGCTCAACAGGGTCGCGCCGGGTTTATTCAGCGCCAGAGCCAGCAACTGGATCAATTCATCCGAGCCGTTGCCGAGCAGCAACTCCATCCCATACGGCAAACTGATTGCGGCACGGATCTTTTCCTTGAGCGATGCGGCGCCCGGATCGGGATAGCGGTTGATGGCCGCGGCTGCAACCGCCTCGGCGATTTCGGCGCGCAATGCGGGCGGGACCAGATAGGGGTTCTCCATCGCATCCAGCTTGATGTAGCCGGAGCTGTCCGGCACATGGTAAGCGTGCAGGTCGAGCACTTCCTGGCGCAACAACGTGCCAGCGAGAAAAGAAGCAGGATTGGAAGACATGAAACGAAATCTAACATAAATTGCAACGGCCCCGAGCTTATCACACAAGGGGGTTTATTAGCCGCTAAAATCACCGCCTGCATTCAATTTGTCCCCGTATCGGGCAACTCGAAGCAACTCGAAACACACATTCCCGGCCCGGTTATCAATCAGCGCCAAACGATAGCCCAACTGTTCTGCCCATCGCGAGGCCTGATATAACCCTATTCCAAAACCGTTTTCGGAGACAATAACGCCGCGCAACAGTTTCCCGGCAACGCTTTCCGCTATCGCGGCGCCGCTGTCGCAGACGGTTATGCGCAGCGGTTTGAGCCGGATTACGAGCGAGATGGCAATATCGGGTTCGTCCTGGCGTTTTTTCAGTGCGTTGTCGATCAGGTTGTCGATCACACAATCGAACATAGCAACCGGAATATTGTTATCCGGCAATCCTTCGGGTGCATGCCAGCGTATTGACTGATACGGGTTGCGCAGTCGCAAGCTGCTCCACCATGCATTCAGCGCAAGCTGGGCGGATTCCCGTTCTGTTTCCGGTTGCTGCAATTTGACCAATGTTGCCTCGATGCGCTGGGTGAGCAACGGGAGCTGTTGTTGCAACAGCTGTTGCGCCCTGTTTTCGCGGCTTTGCGCGAGTGCGGTAAGCGAAAGCAGTGATTGCAGCATGTTCTTCAGGTCGTGGGTGAGGCGCGACCCGGTCTCGTACACGGCCTGTAAACGCGTGATGTCGCGCAGGGTCTGTTCACGTTGTTTCGACTGGTAAAGATGGGCAATCACTTGCACCAGCAGGTGTATGTGCAGCAGCAGGGTAGGATTGAGTGCTTGCCTGGCATAGAGCGTCATCTTTAAACCGTGTTCTTCCACCACGGCAACGTGTTCGCTGATTTGTCCACGCTGCCCGATTCCATCGGACGATTGCCACGATAAACCCGACAACCACGGAAACTCTTCCAGCAGGGTGACAGCGCGTTGCAAATAGGCAGCGGCATCGGGCTCGCGCTGAACCGCCTCGGTCAATTCTGCCAGCCAACTTTCAAAGGGTGTGCCCACATTCAACAGATAACGCGAAAACATCGCCTGCAAGCCGCTGAATCCAAAGCGCGGATTCCACAGCACGCCGAACGCCAGCAATATGAACCCGATCAGGAACAAGGTGCGCAACAGCGCCCCCTGATAATCCAGCTGCCCCAGAGTCATAAAGGCCAGGCTGCCCAGCACAACCATGGTCAGCAGCATGAACAGCAACAGGGTATAGATGAAGTCCACTGTCCGGGTACTGTCGTCCACTTCCTTGCTGACAGGAAGGACTGTGATACCCAGCAACAGAAACGGCAACACATACTTGATCAGGGTATGCCCGACTTCGATGGTGGCTTGTGCGGCAAATAAATGGGGCACCACCCACAGCAGCAACACTGCAAGCAGATAGACCATCACTGCCAGATACAGCATGCGTGCCCTGCGGTCGCGGAACACGAATATGCGCGCGCCAACCAGGCCGAATATCCCGGTCAGCCAGAATGCGATTGTCCACCAGCTCAACCAGAGAATCTCGGCCACCGCGACCAGCATGATAAGCAGGAATGCGCTAAACCCGACCCGCCGTTCGCCGCGCCACAACGGTTGCCAGAGCAGAAACAGGCCAAAGTGGGTAAGCAGCAGCGGATGCACCCACGGGCTGTTCACCCCGAGCAGCAGCGCAGCGTGCAACAGCCACAGCATAGCCAGCAGCAACCAGCGGCTGTTATGCAAATATTTCGAAATATTCTGCGTCAGCATTTCGGCACCGCCCTGTCAACATCTCGTCTATACGACCCGGATCAGGTCGAAATCTTGCCCATTCCCAACGCTCTGCATCCCAACCACAATTAAATTGATTCGCCCCAATTGCTTGATTTTGTGTTCTTTCATCTGCACAGGATGACAGAATCAGATTACTTGTGTAGCATTGGCACAGCAATTGCATGAGAGTCTGCACCGCAACAATAAACAGGAGGTTAACACAATGAAACGCAACCAATCCGGCTTTACCCTGATCGAGATCGCCATCGTGCTGGTGATCATCGGCCTGCTGCTCGGCGGCGTGCTGAAAGGCCAGGAACTGATCAACAGCGCAAAGGTGAAAAACCTCGCCACCGATTTCAAGAATGTGCCGATCTACATCTACGGCTACCAGGATAAATACAAGGCCTTGCCGGGGGATGACGCAAATGTTGTATTACACTTGGGTGCCAGCGCCGTCCAAGCCACAACCCCCGGTACGGTAGGGAACGGTATTATCGATGGCGCATGGAATACCACAACCATTACTGATGAAAGCTATTTGTTCTGGCAGCATATCCGCATGGCCGGTTTTGGCCCGGGATCAACTGACGCAAGCCTTACTGGTCAGTCAGCATATCTTCCCACAAATGCGGTAGGTGGGCGTATTGGCGTGACCAACTCCTTGACGAACAAACCCATCGCAGGAATGGTTGGAACCTACATCGTCTGCTCCGATGCTATACCTGGCAAGTTCGCCAAACAGCTTGATACCACGCTGGATGACGGCAATACTGCCAGCGGTTCGATCATGGTCGCTCCTGCAGGCTCTGCGTCCAATGCGGCTGCAACCGCAACCACAGCCATAGTCGATGACCAGACTTATGTGGTGTGCATGGGCTACTAAATATCACCCGGCGTGACACAAGCCCGCTGTTCGCAGCGGGCTTTTTTTGCCCGCTGCTATTGTCCCTTGTGCAGCAGCGTCTCGGCGGCCTGCAATGCTTCCTGCAAGCCGAGCAATACCAGAATGTCACCGGCCTGCAGCAGCATATCCTCGCTCGGTTGCGCGCCGTGCACATTGCGCCGGCGCACGGCATTCACCTCGACATTCAATCCGGCCAGGCCAAGCTCACCCAGTTTTCTGCCCACCGCGATGGAGTCGTCCTTGAGCCGCACACTCAGAAATCGCGACTGCAAACTGTCGCCCGCAACATCCTCCTCGATCGGGGCAGTGCGGAAATAACCGTTGAACGCCGCATAACGGCCTGCGCGATTTTCCTGAACGCGGCGTATCACCCGGATCAGTGGCACGCCGGACAACAGCAGCGCCTGCGAAGCCAGCATCACGCTGCCTTCCGTCACTTCGGCGACCACTTCGGCCGCGCCGGCCTTTTTGAGTTCCTCGATATAAGTATCATCGGCGGTGCGCACCACCACCGGCAGCTCCGGGCGCATCTGGTTCACATGGTGCAATATCCTGAGCGCGGAGTGTTTGTCGTCATAGGTGATGACCAGGGTTTTTGCGCGCATCAGTCCGGCGGCCACCAGCACCTCGCGCTTGGCCGCGTCGCCGTAAACCACGCTACCCCCGGCTGACACGGCCGCGTGCACCCGGCGCGGATCGAGATCAAGCGCAATGAAGCGGATTTTTTCCTGTGACAGGAAGCGCGACAGCGCCTGCCCGCTGCGGCCGAAACCGCAAATGATGATATGCGCGTCGGTGGCCATGGCTTTGACCGCAATCTGGTGTATCTGCAGCGCCCGGTCCATCCACGCCGACGGGGATATTCGCCGCACAATGGCTTCGGCATGCTGAATCAGGAATGGCGCGGCCAGCATCGAAATCAGCATCGCTGCCAGCACGTTCTGCATCACTTCCGCAGGCAACAGGTCCACACCTCCCGCCAGCGTCAGCAGCACAAAGCCGAATTCGCCGGCCTGGGCCAACCCCAGACCGCTGCGTATCGAAGCACCCCAGTCGCCCGAGAACGCGCGCGCCAGCAGTGTCACCACCGCGGCCTTGAACGGCAGCAGGATAAGCAGTACCAGCAACACCCAGCCGATTCCCGTGATCACATGGTGCAGATCGAGCAGCATGCCGATGGTGACGAAGAACAAACCGAGCAGCACATCGCGAAACGGCTTGATGTCCTCCTCGACCTGATAGCGATATTCGGTTTCGGAGATCAGCATCCCGGCGACGAACGCACCCAGAGCCATCGACAGTCCGGCCAGTTCGGTGACATAGGCCAGACCCAGCGTGAACAGGAGCACGTTGAGCATGAACAGCTCGGATGATTTCTGCATCGCGACCAGATGGAACCACGGGCGCAGCAGCCGCTGGCCGAAAATCAGCAATGCGGACAATATCAGCGCCGCCTTGAGCAGCGCCAGACCCAGCGTGAAATATAGATGCCCGCCGCTGCTGGCGAGTGCAGGGATGATGATAATCAGGGGTACCACGGCCAAATCCTGGAACAGCAGCACGCCCATGATTTTCTGGCCGTGGGGCGTACTCAATTCTGCCCGCTCGACCAGCATCTTGCTGACAATCGCGGTGGAAGACATCGCCAGCACTCCGCCCAGAGCCAGTCCGGCGCGCCAGTCGAGACCGAAAAACAGCGAGGACAGCATGACCAGCAGAATAGTGGCGACCACTTGCGCGGTGCCCAGGCCGAATACCAGCCGCTGCATGCCGCGCAGCCGCGCCAGGCTGAATTCCAGTCCGATGCTGAACATCAGGAACACCACGCCGAAATCAGCCAGGTGGCGGGTTTCCGGTGCATCGGGTATCCAGCCCAGCGCATGGGGCCCGATCAGGATGCCGACCAGCAGATAGCCCAGCATCGCCGGCAATTGCAGAATCCGGCACAGCACCACCACGCCCACGGCGACTGCAAGCAGGATCAGCACGAGTTGCAATGAGTTAGTCATGTGCGTGTTCAATAAACAGTGTCGGCATGTGCGGATAATGCACTAAGTTGCGCGCGCTTTCAAAACTTCATTGACTATCTGCCGATGTCAAAATTTTTCCGTACAGCGGTCGCGCTGCTATAATCCAGCGCTTATGAACAAGAATCTATCCGCCCCGCCCAACGCTCTGGCACTCGCCCGCGAAGTGCTGAACATCGAAGCCGCTGCCGTGCAGGCGCTGAGCTCGCGTCTGGATGAAAATTTCCTGAACGCAATGAATTTGGTGTTGTGCTGCGAGGGCCGCGTCATCGTCAGCGGCATGGGAAAATCCGGTCATATTGCGCGCAAGATCGCCGCAACCCTGTCCAGTACCGGCACCCCGGCGTATTTCGTGCATCCTGGCGAAGCCAGCCACGGCGACCTGGGTATGATCACCAGCGAGGATGTAATCATCGCACTGTCATATTCCGGCGAAAGCCAGGAGCTCATGACCATCGTGCCGGTGATCAAACGCCGGGGTGCAAAACTCATCAGCATGACCGGAAACCCCGCCTCCAGCCTGGCCAGGGTTTCCGATGTTCACCTGAATGCCGCGGTGGACAAGGAGGCTTGCCCGATGGGTCTGGCGCCCACGGCCAGCACCACGGCGGCATTGGCGCTGGGCGATGCGCTGGCGGTGGCATTGCTGGATGCAAAAGGTTTCGGCGCGGAAGATTTTGCCAGCTCTCATCCCGGCGGCAGCCTGGGGCGCCGCTTGCTCACCCGGGTGAGCGACATCATGCGCATCGGCGATCGTCTGCCCATGGTAAGTTTGGACGCGACGCTGGGCGACGCGATTCTGGAAATCTCGAAAAAAGGCGTGGGCATGACCGCCATCGTGGATGCCGGGCAGCACGTGCTGGGCATTTACACCGACGGGGATCTGCGCCGCACGCTTGCCAGAAAACTGGATTTCAACGCCACACCGATACGCAGCGTGATGTCCGCCAACCCGCGCCGGATCAACCCCGAAAGCCTGGCAGTCGAAGCGGTGCAAATGATGGAGCAATTCAACATCAGCCAGATGCTGGTCGTGGATGAACAGAACAAACTGGTCGGTGCGCTCAATATGCACGACCTGTTGCATGCCAAGGTAATCTAGGCAATTACCCGGTAGCAGCACACACGCGGGGAACAGGTGCTATCTTTAACTTGAACCCGTTATTCAAGGCGCGGATCTGTTTTTTGGTTGGGGGAAATAAATGCTGTTAAGCCGCTCAAGATTGATACGCCTGGTCGCTTTCGATGTCGATGGTGTGATGACCGATGGCGGCTTGTTCTTCTCCGATTCCGGAGAGGAATTCAAACGTTTTAATTCATTGGACGGGCACGGGCTGAAAATGCTGCGCGCCAGCGGAGTGGAAGTTGCGATCATCACCGGCCGGACTTCGCGTTGTGTCGAAGCGCGTGCAAAAAACCTCGGCATCACCCATCTGTACCAGGGGGTGGAAAACAAGCTCGAAGCCATGGTCGACCTGCTCGACAAACTCAAGCTGTCCCGTGATGCCGCCGCTTATATGGGTGACGATGTGGTTGATCTCAGGGTGATGCGCCATGTCGGCCTGGCGATCAGTGTCCCGGAGTCACCGCTGCTGGTGCGCACAAATTCACACTATGTCACCCAGCGCGGTGGCGGGCATGGCGCGGTGCGTGAAGCCTGCGAATTAATCATGTCTGCACAGGGCACGCTGGACGCCCAACTCGCCCCCTATTTACAATGACCCTTGCCTCCCGTGTCCGTCCCTGGCTACCGCTGTTACCCCTGCTCGGTTTGCTGACTGCCACCTACTGGCTGAACCAGCAGGCGTTGCCCGGACCGGCCAAGCCGGAAAGCAAAAACCACGACCCGGATGCGATCATGGAAAACTTTTCCTCGACCAATCTGAACGAACAGGGTCTGCCCGATTTCATCATGGCGGCAACCAAATTGATGCATTATCCGGATGACGACAGCACGACACTGGATGATCCCCGTGTAACCATATTATCGCCCGGGAAGCCGGATATTCACATAACCGCGGAACACGGCACAATTTCCAGCAAAGGCGAAGATATGTACTTGCGCGACAACGTCAAAGTGTTGCGCACAGCGAGCGCACAGCAGGGTCAAATGACATTGCAAACCCAGTATCTGCATATCTCCCCGAACCAGAATTTGGCTGACACCGACCGCGCGGTAACGATCGTCGACCCGAACAACATCGTGCATGCAATAGGCATGGAAATGGACAGCAAGACACGCATCCTGAAACTGCTCTCCCAGGTTAGAAGCGAATATGTACCGAACAAACCATAAGTTATCCTTGGCTACCCTGCTGCTGGCGTTTGTGCTGCAGCTTTTGACGCCATCCTGCCTTGCCGCCAGTGCCGACAGCACGCAGCCGATACATGTTGAGGCCGATCAGGTGATAATGGACGACGCGCACCAAATCAGCACCTTCATCGGCAATGTGCAGTTGTCGCAGGGTACGCTGTTGATACGCGGCGACAAGATCATCGTTACCCAGGACAAGCAAGGTTTCCAGCACGCCATCGCGTATGGCAATACGGCCCAGTTCCGGCAGAAGCGCGAAAGTTTGGAGGGTTACGTGGAGGGTTACGGGGAACAAATCGAATACGACATGCGCACCGGGATTGTAAACCTTTACGGAAAGGCACGCCTGAAGCGCAATCTTGACGAGGTCAGCGGCAATCATATTGTCTATAACACCAGGACCGAAATTTTTAAGGTGAACAGCAATGATACAAACGCAAACAATGATTCAACGGAACGGGTTCGTGCTGTGCTGCAGCCCAAGAACAATATGACAACACCACCCGCATCGGGCGTGTTACCCGTCACGCCTGTCACCACTCCAGCCAAACAAAATGAGTGAGCTGCGTGCGGTCGGCCTGAAGAAAAAATACGCCTCGCGCACCGTGGTGCACGATGCCTCGTTATCGGTAAAGAGCGGCGAAGTGGTTGGGCTGCTCGGCCCGAACGGCGCGGGAAAAACCACCGCTTTCTACATGATCGTCGGACTGATTGCAGCCGATGGCGGACAGATATTTATCGACGAGCAGAACATCACCCATTTGCCGATACACCGCCGCGCCCGCCTGGGACTCGGTTATCTGCCGCAGGAAGCATCGATCTTTCGCCGCCTGACGGTATCGCAAAACATCCAGGCAGTGCTGGAACTACAGGGTCAGACCGGTGATGGGCTGAAACACAATCTGGACAAACTGCTGGAAGACCTGCATATCACCCATATTCGCGACAACCCCTCCATCAGCCTGTCGGGCGGCGAACGGCGGCGCGTCGAAATTGCCCGCGCCCTGGCGACCGACCCGCGCTTCATACTGCTGGATGAGCCGTTCGCCGGTGTTGATCCGATTGCCGTGCTGGACATACAGAAAATCATTCATTTCCTGAAAGAGCGCGGCATCGGAGTGCTGATCACCGACCACAATGTGCGTGAAACCCTTGGTATCTGCGACCGCGCCTACATCATCAACGCCGGGTCGGTAATGGCGGAAGGCAAGCCGGATGAAATCATCTATAATGAGGGTGTAAGAAAAGTGTATCTGGGAGAACACTTCAAGCTATGACACGAAGGCGCCCAGCACAAGAAACCAGCCCATGAAACCCGCCCTACAACTCCGGCTCTCCCAGCAACTGACACTTACTCCACAGTTGCAGCAGGCTATACGCCTGCTGCAACTGTCCACGCTGGATATGCACCAGGAAGTCGCGCGCTTGCTGGAAGAAAACCCCATGCTTGAAGCTGCCGACGAATCGGGACAGAGCAATTTCTCGACGGATGCATCAGCATTGCCATCCCGCAGCACCGCTACCGCTGAAGAACCACAGGCCACAAGAACTGACGAGCACAGCGGGGACGATTCCGGCCCGGACACTTTTGGCAACGAACCCGCCGACTGGAATACCAGCAGCGGAATTATGCGCAGTACGGATGATGAAGATGAAAACTACCCTGAACAGGCCGCCGAACAAGCCAGCCTGCGCGCGCACCTGCATAGCCAACTGACCACCAGTTCAATTGACGACAAAGATCGCAAGGTGGTTGGATTGCTGATCGATGCGCTGGACGAAAACGGTTATCTGGCCCAGGACCTGGATGAGCTGTCAGGCCTGTTGCCCGACGAACTTGAAATCACACTGGACGACCTGGAAACGGCGCTGGTACAACTGCAGCACCTTGATCAACCCGGCCTGGGAGCACGCAATCTGGGCGAGTGTCTCGCGCTCCAACTCAGGGCATTGCCCGAGGACACGCCGCAGCGCGATTTGGCGGTTCGCCTGGTCAGCCATCACCTCGAACTGGTGGCGGCACATGACTTCAGCAAGATCAAAAAACTGCTGCGCTGCACAGACGATGAATTGCGCGCCGCGCAACATCTGATCACGTGCCTAAATCCGAAACCCGGCGCCGAGTTTGGACAAAGCGTCGCCGATTATGTGGTGCCTGATGTGATCGTGGAAAAATACAAAAGCAGATGGCGCGCAAGACTCAATGCGGAAGCGATGCCGAAGCTGCGCGTCAACCAGATTTACGCCAACATCCTGCAGCAGCGTTCCGACAAGAATTCTTCCCAGCTCGCCGTGCAATTGCAGGAGGCGAAGTGGCTGATCAAAAATCTCGAACAGCGATTTGACACCATTCTGCGCGTTGCCCAAGCCATCGTGGAACGGCAGGCGAATTTTTTCGAGCATGGCGAGATAGGGATGCGTCCGCTGGTGTTGCGAGAAATCGCCGACGAGCTGGAGTTGCACGAATCCACCATATCGCGCAGCACCACACAAAAATTCATGCGGACTCCGCGCGGCATATTTGAATTTAAACATTTCTTCGGCAGCGGTTTGGCAACCGATAGCGGCGGCACATGTTCCTCAACCGCGATACGCGAACTGATCAAGCAACTGGTCAGCGCGGAAGACACGCACAAACCGCTCACCGACAGCCGTATGTCGGAAATCTTGGCTCAGCAGGGCATTGTAGTTGCCAGGCGTACCATAGCAAAGTACCGGGAATCGATGCGCATACTCCCGGTGAACCTCCGTAAATCACTCTAAAACATAAGGAGCACAACATGAACCTTCATCTAACCTCACATCACCTGGAAATCACGCCCGCCATCCGGGATTATTCGACTGAAAAGTTTGATAAAATCAAACGCCATTTCGAAAACGTGGTAATAGATGTGAACGTGATTCTTTCGGTTGATAAACTGAAGCAGAAGGCCGAAGCCACCATGCACGTGAGCGGCAAAAACCTGTTCGCTGAATGCGAAGATGAAAACCTCTACACGGCGATCGATATGCTGGTTGACACGCTGGATCGCCAAGTTCGCAAACACAAGGACAAGCTGTCCGCACGCCGCCATGACGACTCCGGAAAACACGCAGCAAGCGAGTAACTTCCACGGGCGGAAAAAATTCCGCCCCATATAACCGGTTTTCCATTATGAATCTGATCAGCAAGATCCTGTTGCCCGACAACATCCTGTTGGACAACGAATCCACCAGCAAGAAGCGCGTGTTTGAGCGGGTAGGCTTGCTGTTTGAAAACAACCAGCAGATCGCGCGCAGCCTGGTCTTCGACAGCCTGTTCGCACGCGAAAGGCTGGGCTCAACCGGGCTCGGGCAAAGCGTGGCGATTCCGCATGGACGAATTGCCAAGCTGCGCGATGCGACGGCAGCGTTTGTCAAGACTTCGCACCCGATTCCATTCGACTCGCCGGACGGCCAACCGGTGAACCTGATATTTGTGCTGCTGGTTCCGGAGCGGGCCAACGACCTGCACCTGCAGATACTCGGTGAACTGGCGCAAATGTTCAGTGACACCCAATTCCGCAATAGTTTGGCAGCATGCGAGGACACCGGCAGCATCCACCAATTGTTCTATGACTGGAAAAGCGAGACATGAGCCAGGTCAACGTCCGGCAACTGTTTGACGACAAGCAGGAACGGTTGCAGCTCCGCCGCGTAGCCGGAGCCGACGGAATTGATCGCATCATCGACACCGATGAAGTCAATAATTCAAACAAAGGGCTCATTGGTCACCTCAACCTGGTACACCCGAACTGGGTACAGGTTCTGAGTGACACCGAATTGAACTACCTGCGCGAATTAAACGCGGAACAACTCGACAAGGCATTTCGCAAGATTGAACAAAGCGGCACGACCTGCATGATCGTGGCCGGCACCACCGATATTCCTGCGATATTGATCGATTTTGCCAACCAGTCGCACATTCCGCTGTTCTCTTCCCCCAAACCCAGCGTTCATCTGATGTGGCTGGTCCGTCACTACCTTGCCAAGGAACTTGCGGAATCAACCACGCGCCACGGGGTGTTTCTCGACGTGCTTGGCGTGGGTGTGATGATCACCGGCGAAAGCGCGGTTGGCAAAAGCGAACTCGGGCTGGAACTCATCACCCGCGGCAACGGACTGGTAGCCGATGACATTGTCGAATTGCATCGCATTGCGCCGGATACACTGGAGGGTCGTTGCCCCGAGCTGCTGCGGGATTTTCTCGAAGTGCGCGGCCTGGGCGTGCTGAACATCCGCACCATGTTCGGCGAAACGGCAGTGCGCCGCAAGAAAAGCCTGAAGCTCATCGTGCACCTGAATCGCCCGCCCGGCGGTGACCTGTCCCAAATGGAACGCTTGCCGCTGAATGCCACGCATCAGGACATCCTCGGTGTAGACATCAGCACGGTAAATATTCCGGTGGTCGCAGGGCGCAACCTGGCGGTATTGGTGGAAGCTGCGGCACGTAACTTTGTGCTTCAGCAGCGCGGCATCAATAGCATGCAGGAATTCATCTCGCGCCACGACCAGTTGCTGCTGGAAGACTAGACGGAGCCCGGGGTGCAGCTATTCCTGATCAGCGGCTTATCCGGTTCCGGCAAGAGCGTCGCGCTCAAGGTGCTGGAAGACAGCGGCTATTACTGCGTGGACAATCTGCCCGCCGACCTGCTGGCGGCGCTGGTGGAACATCTGCAGCACGCCGGATACAGCAACATTGCCGTCAGCATCGATGTGCGCAGTGCGAACAGCGTACAGCGGCTGCCACCGCTGCTTCAGCAAATCAGACAGCAAGGCGTGGACGTGCATGTGCTTTTCCTGGACGCCCAGAACGACACGCTGGTAAAGCGCTTTTCCGAGACTCGCCGCCTGCACCCGCTCAGTGATGCCGCGCTACTGACCCACGACAATACAGTCCGGACCCTGCCCGAATGCGTCAGTTACGAACGTGAATTGCTCGCCGAAATCAGCGACATCGGCCATCACATCGACACCACCGAACTCAATGCCAATGCGCTGCGCAGTTGGATCAAGCAATTTGTCCGGGTGGATCGTGCGCGCCTGACGCTGTTGTTCCAGTCGTTCGGCTATAAGCACGGCATCCCGCTTGATTCCGACCTGGTATTCGATGTGCGCTGCCTGCCCAATCCGCACTATGTCCCCGAACTTCGTCCACTCACCGGCCGCGATGCGCCGGTGATCGAATTCCTGGAAAGCGTTCCCGATGCCCAGCAAATGTTCGGCGACATCCGCGATTTCGTGGCGCGCTGGCTACCCAGTTTTGTTGCCGATAATCGCAGCTACCTTACCGTTGCCATCGGCTGCACCGGCGGACAACACCGCTCGGTCTATCTTGCCGAAAAGCTTGCCCGCCACTTCGGGCATCAGCAGCAAGTGCTGGTGCGCCATCGCGAACTGATTCAATAGACGATGTACAAACAGGCTATTCAGCACCTCAAGCCCGGTGACTGGCTTACGCTGTTGCTTGGCGGTACTTTTGTAGTGGCGCTGACATTCAAGCTGTGGAGCGGCGATCTCGCCGATAAGGCCATCATCCGCAGCGGCGGAAAAATATTCAAGGAAGTTTCATTGTCCCGCAACCAGAAGATTGAAGTGCCCGGCCCCCTAGGGGTAACCATCGTCAGCATCCAGAATCGAAAGGCCCGCGTCGCTTCAGACCCCAGCCCGCGCCAGTACTGCGTGCGCCAGGGCTGGCTGCAACAGGCAGGCGAAATTGCAATTTGCCTGCCCAATCAGGTGAGTGTCGAATTGGCCGGCAGCAGAAAGAAATATGACAGCCTCAACTACTGAAAAGCTTTGCATAAGCAATAACGCGTCCGGATTGCCGTGTCGCCTGCTCGCTCACTCTTTGCCTGCCTATTCGATATGCCTCATCGTTCACTCCGCGGCTCCTTGCACTTCTGGCCGCTCACTACGCTTCTGCAAGGCTTTTTATGAGTGAAATGGTAGCTCGTATCCTCAACTTGGAAACAACCTCCGAAGATCACCACATCGCGCGCATGGCCGCGGTGGCGCTCGGGCTGACCATACTGGAAAGCGCCATTCCATCCCCCCTGCCCGGCGTCAAGCCGGGACTGGCCAACATTGTCACGCTGATCGTATTGGCTCGCTACGGATGGCGCGCGGCGGTATGGGTGTCGCTATTGCGGGTGCTGGCAGGCAGTTTGCTGTTCGGAAATTTTCTCGCGCCGGGATTTTTCCTGAGCCTGTCCGGCGCGCTGTGCAGCCTGGTCGTGCTGGGTTTTGCCCGACATTTGCCGGCGTGCTGGTTCGGTCCGGTCAGCCACAGCATCTATGCCGCGTTCGCACATATCACCGGGCAGATGCTGGTGGTATACCTGTGGCTGATTCCGCATGCCGGCATCGCCTATATGATCCCGATTTTCGCCACTGCGGCACTGATATTCGGCACGGTGAACGGTTTGATCGCGGCGCATTTCATGAATAATGAGAATGTGGTCCAGCCCGAAACATCAAACCGATAACCCGCCACTGAGATGTGGCAGCTATTTTCACACCATGGCATTCACTACTTTTCTCTGTGAACTCTGTGTGCTCTGTGTACTTTGATATGACTACTGGTGGAGCGACTAGCCATCCCACCAAGCAACCAGAAAACGGTTGCCAAGCGGCTGGTTATAAGCTGCCAAAAGACGCCAGCCAAGTTGCTGGTTATGTGGCAAACTGATCCCATGAAAACCATAACCCTTGCATTCACTGGCGCATCGGGACTGCCCTACGGCATGCGCCTGCTCGAATGCCTGCTGCAAAGCGGGCAGCGCGTGCATCTGGTTTATTCGCAAGCCGCACAGGTCGTCGCCAAACAGGAACTGGACTTCACGCTGCCGAACCGCGCCGCGGATGCCGAGCAGATGCTTGCTGAACGTATCGGCAAATTCAGCGGCGAGCTGAAAGTATTCGGTATCCAGGACTGGTACGCGCCGATGGCTTCCGGATCCAATCCCGGCGACGCAATGGTGGTTTGCCCCTGCACCATGGGCACGTTGGGCAAGATCGCGGCGGGGATCAGCGACGACCTGATCGCCCGGGCCGCCGATGTGATGCTCAAGGAAAAGCGTACGTTGATCCTGGTGCCGCGCGAGATGCCCTTCTCCGCCATCCACCTCGAGAACATGCTCAAGCTGTCGCATGCCGGCGCCGTCATCATGCCGCCGAATCCGGGGTTCTATCATCATCCGCAGAGTGTGCAGGATATTGTGGATTTTGTAGTGGCTAGGATATTGGATCATTTGGGGGTGAAGCAGGAGTTGATGAAAAAGTGGGGGGAAGCGAAGTGAGTTGATTGTTCCGCCGTTCGTGCTGAGCTTGTCGAAGCATGAATGACAGGATACAAAGTCAACACCGCCGGGGGTAGACCGGCGGTGTTGACTTATCAGCTTAGTGGGTTCTCACCCATCCTTCGATACACCTTGCTGCGCAAGGCACTCAGGACGAGCGGTCACAAGTGCTCACCACGAACGGCCTTATTCAACATCATCCTCACCGGCGTCGGTATCGCCGCCCTCAACGCCTCCCCCACATCCAACCAAACACTCCCCGCCTCCGCAGCACGCAAAGGTTTACGCGCAAGTTGTATCTTCAGCGGCGAAATATGTAGTTTGAAATGAGTAAAGGTGTGGGAGAACGTTGCCAGCCTTTCCCCATCACTCGCAGACATATCATTTACTACAAACCAATCCCTGGCCGCAGCCTCATCATCGAACTGCGGCGGACACCACATCCCGCCCCAGATACCGCTACCGGGACGTTTCTCCAGCAGGATATCGTTGCCATGAATCAGCAACAGGAACGTGACCTTTTTTTCCGGCAGGGCTTTGCGCAATCTTGGCGTGGGCAATTCGCTGATTCGCCCGCTTTGCAATGCAACGCAATCGCTGCTCACCGGACATTCGCCACACTTCGGCTTGCTGCGCGTACACAGCGTCGCACCCAAGTCCATCTGTGCCTGTATGTAGGCGGCAATATCGCGTTGCGGCAACAGGGCTTCGGCTTGTTGCCAGAGTTGCGCTTCGGCTGCTTTCTCGCTCGGCGACCCGCTGATGCCGCAATAGCGCGCCAGTACACGCTTTACGTTGCCATCCAGTATCGCGCGGCGTTCGTGCCAGGCCAGCGCACAGATCGCGGCGGCCGTGGAACGGCCGATGCCGGGGAGTTCGAGTATCCGTTCGAACTCGCGCGGGAATCCGCCATGATATTTTTCCGTGATGATACGCGCAGCCGCATGCAGGTTGCGCCCACGCGCGTAATAGCCGAGGCCGCTCCAGTGGGCGAGTACTTGCTCCTCGGTTGCTGCGGAAAGTGCGGCGATATTTGGAAAAGCGGCAATGAAGCGCCGGTAATATGGAAGGACGGTGGCGACCTGGGTCTGCTGCAGCATGATCTCGGACAACCACACGTGATAGGCATCAGCACCTTGCCAAGGCAGGTCGTGGCGGCCATGCGCGCTTTGCCAGCGGATAAGGCGTTGCGCAAAAGTCGATGTCATGGATGGTTCCGTCGCGGACCCGGTCAGAGCGTGATACGGACTGATAAGCAACCGGAGAACACGAAGCAACGCGTGATAATTTCGAGCCAGTGAGCAGTAACTATCCAGCCAGATGCAACAGGCGGACTGCTCATTTGAACAGGTCCTTCAACCCCTTCTTGAGTTCTTCCTGGAGCTTGGCCTTGGCATCCTCCTTCACCTTCTCCTTTTTTTCATCGATGCGCTGCTTTGCGACATCAACGAGCAGTGACCCGTAATCGACCTTGAATTTGAGCGCATCGAAGGGGCCGCTCACATTCACCGGCAAGGTTGCTGTTCTGCCCTGTTCTGTCTTGGCAAGCGCGGCCCTGGCGTTGTAATTCAGGCTGTCATGACCGATGTCGATGTCGCCATTTCCGCTCAGGCGCAGCACGGTCGACTTGACCTCAAGGTCATCGTTATGTGCCACGCCGTTATGCACCTTGAAGCTGGCCTTGAACTGGCTAAACTCGGTTTTCTCGCTCTTGTCCACGCCCAAAGTCTGCGTCCTGGTATTCAGGCTCAGGTTCTGCAAACCCTGTACCAGTTTGGTCAGGTTGATACCCTTGATAGCGCCGTTTGCCAGATTCACCGACACGTTGCCGTCCAGCGCTTTTTTCAACTCGCTGACGGTATTACCCTGCGTGGTGAGGTTCAGCACGATATTGCCTTTGCCTTCGGCCAGATCAAGATTGGCGGCATCTTTTAACAAGGGTGCCACCGCGATACCGTTTAACTTCTGTTTGATTACGAAGCCGGGAGTGTGTTGTGCATTGATGCCCAAACTACCGTTCATGGTGCCCTGATACAGATTGGCGGACATCGGGCTGAGATTGACCAGTCCATTATGCGCTTCCACCCCCAGATGCAGCTGACTCAATTTTACGTTCGCCACCTTGAGTGAACCGATACGCATGTTACCGTCCAGATTGAGTGCGCGCAGTGCGGACAGATCAAGCGGTTGCTCGGCTGCCTTTGATTGTGCCTTGGATCCAGGTGCAGATTTTTTCGGCATATACAAATCGGCATCGAACTTGTCCACGTCCACATCGAAATTGATTGCCGGTTTGGCAAAGCCCTTTACCCCGACCCTGGCCTTGATCTGGCTTTGCAACAAGCCTCCGGCAAAGTTAGCCTGAACGATTTTGTTCTCGGCATCGATATGCACACTGCCCTTCATCTGGCTGCTCACCGATTTGTTTGGCAGATTGTCGCCTGTGGCAGTTACCTCGACACCAAGGTTGTCCAGGTCAAATTTCCCTGATTTGATATTGCCGGACAGCGGGGAACTCATTTTCAGCTTGAAAGTTTGCTCGGGTTGTTTCAAATCCATGTCCAGAGTCAGCGCGCTGATCCTGAACGATTGTGCATTGCCTTCTATGCCGGGGATGGCAAGACTTGCTGCAAGATTGCCGGCGGCTCCGTTCAACTTTGCATTCAGCTTCAAACTGTCGCTGGAGTATTTGTCCTTCGTCAAATCAAGCGACGGTGCGTCCAGCGTGATCTCGAAGTTATCTTTACCTTTAACCCCGGATGCGCTCAGGGAAAATTTCTTCGCGGTGAATTGGTCACTGGACATATCCGCATTTACATCGCCACCGGCTTTAACTTTAAGGTTGCTGATATCCAATGCCGTGCCGCTGGCCTGCAGATCCATACCCTGCAACTGATACTTCTTCTTTTCCGGATCCAGTGTCAGCGTTGCTTCCATTTGGGTATTGATATCCAGTTTTGGCTGATTGGACTGCAGGTTTGCCGAAAAATCGATCTTGCTTGGAATCCCTATGGCGATTCGTCCAGTCCTGAGATTCAAGTCCTTGATGGCGTACTCGGCACCACTGCCTTCATCGCGATAGCTGAGATCGGTTTTTTCCACGGATACAGAAGCGATGTCGAATTTGACCGGCCCGCCGGCGGCGGCACTATTCGTCTGCTGTTTCGGTTCCTGCCCGGCTTGCCCCACCAAGTCATCAATGTTGGTTGTTCCATCCTTGTGTTTGACCAGCGTCGCCTTCAAACCGCTTACCGCAACCTCGTCCACCACCACCTGCCTGCGCAGCAAAGGCAGCAATGCAAGTGAAACGCGTGCCGACTGGATGGACGCAAATTCCTTGTCGCTCCTGAACCCGGACAGAGAAACTTTGCTCAGGCTTGCGCCGATGTTCGGGAAGAAGGACAGCTTGATGTCGCCATCAAGACGCAAATTTCGCTGCTTGCTGTCCTTCACCGCCTTGATGATCTGCGCCTTGTAGTCATTGGGATTGAAAGTTGCGGCCACATAAGCGACGACAGCAACAGCCGCAACAACGATGGCGGCGAAACCCAACAAACCGTATTTTAGGATTTTATTCATGATCTACCCAAAAAAAAGACAAAATGATTCATTGCGGAAGGCCGATGCGTATTAAGGACTGATCGTGCCAAAATCCTAAATCACTTTAGAATAGAGTGCGTGCCCCTGCCGCGTACGCAAATACCTGTCGAACACCATGCATATGTTGCGTATCAGCATGCGTCCCTTGGGGGTTACTTTGAGCGATTGCGGGGAAATCACCAGCAATCCTTCGCGTTCATAGTCGCGCAACTCATTTAATTCAGTAGCAAAGTAGCTATCAAAATCGATCTGGTAGGTACTGTTGAATGACTCTTGGGCAAGCTCGAAGTGACACATCAGGGCCTGAATGATGGCACGGCGCACCAGATCGTCATGGTTCAATTCCATTCCGCGCATGATGGGCAGCACATCCCTGTCCAGCGCATCATAATAATCCGCCAGATCACGGTAATTCTGGCTGTAGGTCGGGCCGATCTTCCCGATAGCGCTGAGACCGAGCGCCACCAGATCACAGTCAGAATGGGTCGAATAACCCTGAAAATTGCGATGCAGCCTGCCTTGGCGCTGAGCCACGGCAAGCTCGTCTTCCGGTTTGGCAAAATGATCCATGCCGATGTAAACATAGCCCGCATTGGTCAGCTTTTTGACTGCCATATCGAGAATATCCAGCTTTACTTGCGGCGTGGGCAAGTCCTCTTCATGAATACGCCGCTGCGGCTTGAAGATGGTTGGCATGTGCGCATAATTATAGATGGATAAGCGATCTGGGTTGGCAGCGATCACCCGGTCCAGGGTCACGCCAAAGCCATTCAGCGATTGTTTGGGCAACCCGTAAATCAGATCGATACTCACCGACTTGAAGCCATTTGCGCGCGCCGCCCCAATCACGCGCAATGTCTCCTCTTCGCTTTGAATTCGATTTACAGCGCGCTGTACCTCATCGTCGAAATCCTGCACGCCGATGCTGATCCGGTTGAGACCCACTTCACCCAGCAGCGCTATGGTTTCATCGCTCACTTTGCGCGGATCGATTTCAATCGAGTACTCCCCAGCTTCGGCCAGCCTGAAGTGCTGGCGGATCGCCACCATGACCTGACGGATTTCGTCATCGCTCAAGAAAGTCGGCGTGCCGCCGCCAAAGTGCAACTGCTCTATGACCTGATCAGGCCCAAGCAGCATCGCCTGCATGGCCATTTCTTTGATGAGATAGCGAACGTATTCGGCAGATTTACTTCTATCCTTGGTTATCACCTTGTTGCACCCACAATAAAAGCACAAGGTGTTACAAAATGGAATGTGTATATATATGGACAACGGATGATCGACGACGCCATTTTCCCGCTTTGTCACCCATAGTCCATAACGCTCTGCATTGAACGCTGTGACAAACCGATCCGCGGTGGGGTAAGAGGTATATCGCGGACCATTCTTGTCCAGCCGACGTATCAGTTCCAGATCCACTATCAATTGATTGGCCGATATATCCATAAATCCTCCTTAACTGCCAAGCATTATGCCAGTTCGCCTCTTGAAAAACACCTGATCATGCTGCAAATCCATGGAAACCCCGGTGTCAGCACAGTGAACGTTCCGATGCCATTTTAGAGTTATACACAACGCTACATATGTCTTGAACATAGACGGATCATGACGATAAAACCACCACAATTCGGAGATACGGCCACAAATTAAATGTGGTTTAGTTGATCCATGTCAGTGCACTAATGGGCGTTTGCAGTTATGTTTCCGTATGTCTGCTATGGACCGAAAAAGCGATTTTCGCGGATGCCATTTTAGCACAGGGGAAGAACTACCCGCGCAAGGGGCAATGGGCGCGGCCTGATTTCGGATACGGCGGAATTCAGCCAGAAAAAGAAGCAGTTCGGCATCATTTTTGGGATTGCCGTAACGTAAGTAGCGATTTATTTGTCCCGCGGCATGAGGTAAATGACACATTGCAGTCTTAATGTTATTATCAAATGAGCCCTTGAAAAAGGGATTGTTATTATTGTTATCTTTAGACAGAGGAGATGGAAATGCTTCAACCATATGACACAAATACCGCTGATGTTGTTGGCATGTATGTAGGTATATTCGTGTTTTTATTTGGCTTGGCAATTATTCTAATGAGAAAGCATAGGAAGAATTCCTAATTTGCTTGTCTGGCGTGGAACGCAATAGTATTAATCCGCATTAGGCGCTGTAATTAAAAATTTTAGATTGGGGAGGGGTACATGAGTAAATTATCCAATATGGCATTGGTATGCTGGGGGGCAGTTGCCATGCTGACTTTTTCAGGGGTTGGCTTTGCTGATGAAGGCGTCGTCACGGCAAATCCAGTCAATGGGAAGAAGATCTTCGAAAACGGCAAGGGCGACCAGAGTGTTGTTCCCGCTTGCGCTACATGTCATGGCGACAAGGCCATGGGCAACGATGCGATGGGCACACCAAGGCTTGCAAATATCGGGTATGTATATATCGTGAAGCAGCTAACCAATTTTGCGGACGATACACGCAAAGATCTGACAATGGGCGTGATGAATGGTATTGCAAAAGGATTGACCGATCAGGACAGGCGTGATTTGGCGTCCTACGAGGACTCTTTCCCACTGGGCAATCCTGAGCGCTCTGACCTCGACGCTCTGAAAGCTCAGGGCACGGTGGTCGGCGAGACGTTCAAGGGCAAGATGCTGGTCCACTACGGATCAGACAAGGTTTCTGCTTGCCAGTCATGTCACGCTTTTGATGGGCGCGGTGCTGATCCGATATTTCCAAAGATCGGCCACCAGAAATATGTTTATCTGGTCAATCAGTTGACACATTGGCGTGACGGTTCCCGCGCGAATGATCCTAAGCAGATGATGGAAAAGATCGCCCAGAAACTGACAGACGATGACATTCATAATGCCGCGGCCTTTCTGTCGCAAGCACCCGATAGTACGCCTGGAGATGGCTTGGAAATTGAAAATGCAACTGTTTTGGAAAACGTTAAAATCGTAAAGTAACATATAGTTGGACATTCTTGCACGTTCTCCCGCATCAAATTTTTTGATGCGGGAGTTTTGATGGAGACTGGTCTGCTTTGATCAGTCTTTTTTGCTTTGTGAGCCACTGAACACATACAGTTGCCCATGAACTTCATGTTTATTCAAGATTGGTGATGATGAAATTAGGAGAAAAGATTCTTTTTTGGATTGTAGGGTTGCTGGTTGTAATTACCGTGATTAACTTTACCGTATTGCAGAAAGCTAGCCATAACAGTGTTAAACCGTTGTACCCTATTCTGACGCATTATGATTTTACCCCTACAGGCTTGCGTGGTTACAGCATATATGAACACGACAATTGCTACGACTGTCACAAGGCGGTTGGCAGTGGCACCAGTATGGGCGTCACCCTGGACGGATTGGGCTCGAAACATGATCTGAATTATTTCTACAATTTCCTCAAGTATCCTGAAAAAACCTATGGCGCAGAGACGATGGCGCACGGCGCGCCGCCAAAAGATGCGGCTTATGTCTCGTCGCTTCCTGACTCGGATCTGCATGACATGGCCGTATTCGTATCCGAACTAAAAGCTGATCAAGGATCCTCCACTGCCTACGAACCGCCCAAGGGCGAATCCAGTTTTATTGATACCATGCTTTACATGTGGACGCCGGATGGCTGGAGAAGCAAATATCAGGATATTCGCGACTGGATGAAATCAAAACCACAAGAGGCCCAGCATGACGGAAAGCAATGAACTAAGCGTTTCACAGAACAAAGATTTCACCAAGTACATACTGTTGTTTGTATATGCGTGCATAATCTACAGCATCATCGGTTTTTCCTGGGGCGCAATTATGGGGGGTGTTCCCGCCTTCCGCCATTTTGTCGACTACAGCGCGCATGGGCGCCTGATTACTTTGGCACATGGACACATCAATCTATTGGGCTGGGTTGAAATGGCGATATTCGCCGCTTTGTACTATGTGGTTCCCACTGTTTCCCGCCGACCTATCTACAGCTTGCGCCTGGTAAAGATCCATTTCTGGATGCATAACTTCGGATTGATCGGGATGGTAGTATTTTTCTTTTCTGCCGGACTGGTTGGCGGTCTGAGTTCAGGCCCGGACACAGAAAAACTAGTCAGCCATCTGCTCGCTTTTGTCGGCCTATTTGGGACAGTGGTTCTGTCGGCAAATATCATATGGGGTTATAACCTGTACAAAACCACGGTTGGATGGCAGAAACAGGTATGAACAAGCGCTGGCTTCTTTCTGCATGCTGCGCGATTGCGCTGTGCTTGCTGAATGGATGTGGCCTGCAGGGATTGTCTGCAGGTTTCACGGTAGGCCAAAAAGCGCCAAGCCTGGCGACTAAAACACTGGCCGATGTAGGCGGTGACTTCAGCAAAATCACGACCTACCGGCAACCAGACGCCCGGATGTATCAGTATTCGATTGACAAGGCGTTGTTAACCGGCAAACCGATCGTGCTGGAATTCGCGACTCCCGGACATTGCACCAATTGTGACGAACAGCTCCAGGTTCTTAAGGCCATTCTCGACAAATATCAGGGTCAAATGATATTTATACATATAGATCAATATGAGAACCCTCAAGCATATACTGCATATGGAGTCATGGGCGATCCTTGGACATTCCTCATCGACAAGCATGGCATTGTGCGCTTTGAACGCGCGGGTGCAACGCTATACGGCGAACTGGATCTAGCAATCCAGAAGTTTTTATTGCCGCATGGTCAATCTTGATTTCTCAGAAAATTGAACAAATATGAATGTAAGTTATATGGCTGATAAAAACGAAGCCGGCACGATGCAGTTTGAACTGGTAAGGGATCGCAATGGAATGATATGGGATTTGCTGCTTTATATTCCAACAGTAGTTGCGCTTGGTTCTATATCTGCTAGCTTTTGGTATGGCAATAACTACAATATGGGTTATTTGTTTTTTTTTCTGACCTGTTTCTTTTTTATAGCAGGGTTTAACAGGGTATTCAAAACTCGTTTGATGCTTATGCCGTCGGCACCGGTATCCCTTAATCTAGGCGAGCAATGCCTTACACTGATACAAAGAAACGGTGCCCGGGTCGATTTGGTGAAAAGCCTACGCTACTACCCGGATTATGCAGGAAAGTCCTTTGGTATCTCCGGTTTGGATGGTACAGGAAAACAGTTACAGTTTGTTTTTCACCGGGGACAGTTTGCAACTGCAGATCAATTTAATGCCGCACAAGATATCCTGAAACGCCATAAAAGGTAACGACAGGACTATTTTTGTCCGGGGGGATACCGTCTTTGTATGACATCCCAGGCCATGTATCCAATAACCCCGGCGATAAGGATGCAAACCAAAGCGATGATCTGATATTCCGACTGTGGGCTCACCAATCCGCCTATAAACATATGCACCGAATAGCCGCATACAAATAGCGCGCTGATTGCCACAACCACATATAACAATATCTCGCCCATCATCCAACTGTCCCCGCTATTTCGGTATTGTTGAGTCCTTGATTTCAATAATAACTCCGCCTCGCTGCAAAGCGACCGTATCGACCTTGCCGTCGTCCATTAAAGCAAGATTGCGTGAGAGAGTGTGGTTTGCAGGATCTCGTGGATCGAATATGAGATATTTTATACCCTGCAACATCGCGAACAAGGTTTGCTGATCCTTGGCGGCAGGTGGTAGTGCCAATGTGTCACACCGGCATGCCAGCATGGTACGCGCCGGCCACTGACTGGCTATTCTAATCGGCTTATCAGGCGTGCTTTGTTTTTGCTGGTCACTTGTCGAATTTCCAACATTGTCGACATATGCCTTGATCAAGCTGTCGGTTGGTGCGAGCTGACCGGCCAACATGCTTTTGTAATGTTCCTTGTCAATGGTCATATATGTGGTGGAAATTATCACAAACAGTACCAAAACAACTCCGCGCTGTTGCCAAAACCCTCCTTTAAATTCCGTTTCCTGCTGCAACAACAAAGGCATGCCCCAGTACAAGATGGTCGTGAGTGCAAGCATGCCAAGCGTTTCATCACCAGTCAGAAGTCCTATAGCCAGTGCGAGCAGAAAAATACGCCCCAGAAAATCAGTCCATAATTTACTCGATTGCTTCCAGATCACAAAGCATAGGATAACCAGAATCCCAAAACCGCTAAACCAGCGATCAGTTGCTATTTCCTTGCCTAATCCCGGTCCCATCAACGCAGCTGACAATCCTTTGACAGGATTGGAGAACCACGTTATATGGCTCCACCCCATTGTCAAGACCATGCCCAATAAAACTGTAAATATGATGCCCACAAAGTAATAATTTTGCTGTTTTTTGTTCAGCGGGTCCTTATACCATCGCCACAATAAAGCCAAAGGATATGCAAAACCGGCAGGATGCAGGGTTATGCTCACCAGACACAACAACATTTGTGCGAAATACATCCCTCCGAATGCTTGGGGCGATTCACGGTATTTGAGATCGGACCACGCACCAAGCGCGAAAGTGAACAGCAGATATGGAGCAACAGAAATAGTATCGATTTGGTTAAATACCAGCGGAGAGATCAGGAGCAATCCAGTGGCCAGTAGCGCACTTTCAGTTTCTCCACTGCGGCGTCGCCATGCGTGAATTGCCCAGGCCGCGACCGCCATCACAAAGATGGTAAATATCTTTGCGGCCAACAAATTGCCTGTCCACAAAAAACCTACCGGGGCTAAAAATACAGCACGGAAATCCGGGAAACCCAAAGTAACAACTGAGCTGACCACACCATCCACAACCGACCAGGTCAGCAGCAATGCCTGTGCCGCACCCTCATCCACACCATAGTAGGACTTGTTCAACAACATCAAGCAAACAACACCCCAAAACAACAAAGCGAGATAAGCCCAATATTTCTGGGGAATACTTGATAGCCGGTTTTTCATTTTGAATGTGATCCTAATGGGAATAAATGCCAACTTTACAAAGGAGTGGTGCATCCGTTACAACCACTAACGTAACAATATAGTATTTTCTTACAACAATTTAAAAATTGGGCGATGGAAATTATGTCGATATTGGGGGCCGGAATGACCCGAATGACCCGAATGGAATACAAAGGGATAAATTTCAAGAAATATTTAAAAGAATTCTATCAGGAAGTAAACTGTGACTGCAATATTATGTTCGAACATTGCATCAAGGGGTCAGGTTTAATTTGTTACACATTATGTGGTTGCATGCGGATGTTGATTCCGATAGACTTGCATATGAAGGTACGCAACGTGTTCATGAATGTTGTTCCTGAATGAATGTTGAATGCCCGAAAAATTTAATATCAACTTGCGTAACCCAATGGAGGGATGTGCTATGCCAATCGAAGTTCTAGTTCCACTTTCAATTTTTATTTTGGGCGTGATTGTTGCGACAAGTCTTGCAGGTTTAGGAGTCGAGCGCATCATCCAGGCGGAAAAATCCGAGCGATAATCTGCAATTTGCCATGAATGCATCGAAAGTGTCCGGCTCTAGCCGGGCATTTTCTTTTGGTGCAGAATGATAGTACTTTTCTCCGCCGTCATCGTTATTGTTCGGCTTACCTCTTCTAGACTTCTTCAGTTATGTATCCTATCGTTCTATGAGACCTGATTCTCTGCACCGGCACCTTTTAAAATTTCTGTTGTTATCTGCTTTCTCCTTTTTTATCGGTACGATTCATGGGATGTTGCAGGTCATGCCTCCAATTCGTGCATGGCTGGATTCGATTGGGAGTCCTTACGGCGGTCCTGGCCACATGATAGACCCGCTGGCCCATGCACATATGAATCTGGTTGGCGGGGTGGTATTACTGGCTATGTGTGTTACGTTTTATCTGCTACCAATTTTTTCAGGAAAGAAATTATATTCAATAAAGCTGGTTCAACATACATTTTGGTGGGTGAGCACTGGAGTTTACAGTTTTTACATCGTACTAATGATCTTTGGTATCTGGGAAGGCTTGCTGTTGCACTCCCACCCCGAAGAAGTTCCTGCCGTGCAACACTACTATGGAATTGCGGTGGCAATTGCGGGAACGATAATGGCCGTAGGATTCACCACTTTCTTGGCTAATGTCATTCTGACCATGACTGGCTCTAACAAACGCGAACAAATTCCCGGGCAAAATTAACTTACTGCCAGCGTGACCGGAAACAGCAAAACTTTTTGTTCTGATCCTTGTTGTATGCGTACCTGAACCACCCCTGTCTTATCCTCACCTATATCCACGGCACGGCGGTACACGCCAATATACCCATCTTCAATTGCCTGATTCCACGGCTCTGAATCCATTCCTCGAAGCGATACGATTAAATCACCGCCGGGTTTGCCATGTGGTCCGGTGATAATCACAACTATTTCCGACATGCCTGCAAGGGGTGGGTTCGGGTGTGTCTGAATCCGCACAACCCATTCTTTCCAGTGTTGCGATGGAATAGAAGTCGCGGCGGCTCCATCGCTGCATGCGGCAAGCCCGAAAGCCAGAAGACTAAGCAATATTCCCAGGTATTTTTTCATGGTTGAGCCAGACACCTAACATAAATAATGCAATATTGATTCTTACTCTTGCTGATCGCTTTTGCTTTCATGCTTCCCTTCCTGGTCCGAATCTAGTCTTCCTGCCCTATCTGATCCGTACATGTTTACCATGTACCAGACGAATGCACCGGCAACCGCGATATACACAAGTGACCCCAGAAAACCCGGATCTTTCACCCAGTCAGACCATTTCACAACCACTCCGGGACGCAGCCCCCAGAATGGAAAGCTGAGGCCTATTCCAACCAACAGGACAATTACTACCACCGCCCAGAACCAATAGGGAACATTCAACTGGGACTCCGGAATCTTTTCCACCAGCTCCCAATCTTCCATTCCGCGTTTTTCCAACCGTTCTTCGTCTGATGCGTACCCGAAATTATCCTTGCGCGGTTTACCCCACTGCATATTTTCATCTGTCAATTCAGACTTTTTATCACTCTGTTTCATTGCAATATCTCCTATTCAACAAAAAGGTCGGCATCAAAGTGTCCGGTCCACCCATCTGCAGAATGCGCCACAACGACAAAAGGATAAAGGCCATGCTTCAATTTGGGGAGTATCGAAAGGAATATCGATTTCCGTCCAACCGTCGAAAAATCGACCTTGTTTTTGCTCAGCGTGTAAGCATTCTGTGGCAGGCCTTCAACAGCCAGTTGCAATTCAGCCGGGCGGTAGCGTTTGCTTGCAATTTCGATACGATATTCTCGCGCAGATTGGTTCTGGTTTGTTGCCAAATAGCCTACTGACAGATGGTAAGGTTGGTACGACCAGACTCCCCAGGCAAACATGATTGTACCGAGCGCTGCAATTGGCAAAGTCCAGCCAAATCTCGACAACAGTGAAATCGAATTGTCGCGGAAAATTTTGAGTTTGCCCGATTCCCGCTGGCCCAGCTCAAACCGCAATAAGCCTACGCTTCCTTTTTTATTTTTAAGACTGTTGCAGGCATCGATGCAATCGCCACAATTTATGCAGCTATCATAAATTTCTGTCTTGCGCGGATCTAGTTTTATGAAGCAGGTTGTTACGCAGTAATTGCATTTTTCGCATTCATCCGAACGACTGGCGTCATAAACCACATGCAATGTTTCCTTGGTTTTGAACGAGTGCTGCCAAACCTTGTATACGCAGGCAAATCGACACCAGAAATGCCGTAGTACCGAAATATCGAGGAGGATAATCATCACCCATACCGAATATATCCAGTATAGTGATCCGGCCAATCTTGTATCAGGCCTAAATGTTATGAAAGACCACACCACGTCCGGCGGATAGAAATACAGCAATGGGACCAATGCAAACAACATCGAGGCAAACAGAAACGCGAGGCCGAGCAATGACCAGTTTAATGCCTTGTTTTTTCCAGCAGAAACCTTTGGTGCCATACCGCTCAGGCTAACTTCCGCTCGTTTGCCAAGCAGTTTATGGGTCATGTGGTTCGCCCATTCCGCCAGAGAATTCTGTGGGCATGCCCACCCGCAAAAGACGGTTCCCGCTACCGAATACAGCACCACCAGACCACTGGCCAGCATGATCCACAATCCGGATATTAAAAAGAAGTCAGACAACCAGATTTGCCAACCCAACACTACAAATGCTCCATTTTCCGGGTCTATGCGAAACAGGCCTGATACCGGGATAATGACCAGCAACAGCAAAAATATGATTTGGACGGTTCGTCTTTTCCAGCGAAAGTTGGGCACACCCTTTTTCGTCGCAGATCCGACTACCCTGATTGGGATACTTGAAAGTGCCTTGCTAATAACGGAGGACATGTGTACCTTTTCTAGCTGGTTCTGCCGCATCAAACCTAGCGAGTTACTCTCGCCTCTGCGTCCAACGGTGATGCCGCAAGCAAACGCAAACGGTAACGTTCTGCCGCCTCGCTGTTTCCTGATGCCTGCTCCAGATGCCAAAATGCACGCAATGCATCAGGAAAGTTCGGCGAGATTTTCAGGATTCTCTGCAATGCTTCGCGCTTGCTCAATCCGTGTTCACTTGCCTCTGGCAACGATTCCAGCATGTTATCAGCTAGCGCGTCCGCTATCCAGTGGTCTTGTGGGTTGGCCTGATATGCCATCCAAATCAGTTTGCCCGCATTTTCAGGATCTCCCCGGATCGAGGCAATCCATGCCCGAAAGATAAGTTCGGTTGCAATGTACGCGCGCCCGAACTTTTCCCCGTCAATTTTTTTCACTCCCAATAGTTTCGTCGAGATATCAACGTCGGGACGTTGTTCCAGCAACCATTCCATCAAAGAGGGCAAGTTGACGCCCCCGTCGTATCGCGCACGCGGAAGACTGAATTCGATGTATGGAACCCATTCATCCTGCACCGGCCCTCGACTCTCGGGAATCGGTCCCCAATAACGCCCAAGCCATGTCCATGCCCCTTCTCCACCTGTCGCCTGCCCCTGTTCCTGCATCGATAAACGATGCAGATTTGCGAGCAATGCCCCTGCCCCCACAAATCGCTGGCGTGGTCCGACCATCGCCAGATGCATACCATCCATGAACAGCTGAGCATCAGGAAATACCTCCTTGAAGCTGCGCAATACGACCCTGAGTGATTGTATGTCGAATTGATTTAGCGCCAACCACTGTACAAATATCCCTCCCGGATTCAAGTGCTCTCGCGCCCTTTGGAATTGTTGCACTGACAATAAGGAACCCATCCCGGCCAGATCCGGATGAAACAAGTCGCCGATGATCACGTCGTAATTGTTTCGTGAAGTAGTTAGAAAATGTCTTGCATCATCCCGCTTAGTCTGTGCCTTATCCATGACGTCCAGATTGACCGGCGCAAACCATGTCCGGGCGGCAATAATTGAACCCTGGGACAATTCCACCGCGGTCCGCTGCAAATCCGGGAATGGAATTGATCCCGCCATTGAAATTCCGGTCCCCAAACCCAAGAACAATACACTATGCGGTTCCGGATGGAGCAGCAGCGCAAGTCTTGCCTGATCCATTTGAATTTCCACCGCGCTCGGATCACTGGAAGCATCCATACGCTGTAGATTACTCAAGAGTACGCGCTGCCCATCCTGTTGCTGTACTACATGCGTCATCGAGACCGCATCTTCATAAAGGTATAAATCCCGGCTGTTTGCCTCTATTTGCGGTAGCAGCTCATGCACAGGCGGCATGTTGCGTATATGCCAGGCGACCATCACCATGACTGCAAATACCAGCCACACCCGTCGAGATTTGACCCATAACAAACCCAACGCAGTGAATGCAAGGCCGGAAACTGCCAGCGTTCCAGCGCTGCCTAACCATGGGATAAACAACAAACATGCGATAATTGCTCCTACTGCACCGCCGAGACAGTTCGCGCCGTATAGCCATACCCCGCTCGCCTCAGCCCCGGCAAAACGGCCGGCCAATAATGGCAGCCATGCGCCCAGAGACAAGGTAACCGGTAGCGTGAATATTGCCAGAATCAGTGCTTGCGTCCACGTTGCACCGAGGAAAGATTGGAATTGGCTGCGCTCAACCCATGCGGAAACGTCCGGTAGCAACCACAGACTGATCAAAACTCCACCGCCAGTAACAAACGGCAACAATATGGTTAGCAAGTACTTATGTACTCGCGGCAATAGCAAGCTACCCAGCGCGATCCCAAGCAGGAATACCGCCAGAATCACCCCGAGCACATATTCGGTGCTGAGCATGATCATCCCGTACAGTCGTATCCAGCAGACTTCCAGCATGATGCTGCCGACCCCGATCCCTGCATAAATGATCAGCGCAGAGAAGGGAGGACGTGATTTTTTATTGCTTTGCTTGGTCACATTTTCAATTTCACTGGGACGCATGTAATATGACAATGCCAATGCTGCCATACCGACTGCCATTCCAAGCAGAGCTATAACCCTAACTGAAACACTCCAACCCAATGCCGACAAACTCCATAGCGGGAACAAGGCACCAACAGCACCACCGATCGTATTCAGTCCGTATAGCTTTCCCAGCGATAAAGGAGTTCGTTGCACGGCTTTCAGCACCAAAGCAAAACTCATCCCCATTGCGAATGCCGGTATCACAAGCAAACACAAGGCTTCTGACCCTTGCAACAGATACCATTGCGGCAGTGTCAGAGTGGCAGCGATGCCTCCGCTGATTGCCTGCATCAGGCTAGGCAACAACAGGGCATAGAGCGCGATTGCAATTTCAAGCAGCGCAAACCAGACCAACGGCTTGTTAGCCCGCTTTGCCAACTTCACCCCTGCCAGACTCCCCAAACCTAGCCCGATCATAAAGGCCGCAATTGTCAGCACCACTCCAAAAATGCTTACTCCGAATTGCATGGAAAGCATGCGCGCCCATAAAACTTCATATGCCAGGCTGGTCAAACCCGACAGGCTGTAAAGAACAGCCACTATCCACCACCATGATATCCAGCCTCGAATTGCGCGATCAGGGCTGGACAGTTGTAGGTTAGGCATGAAAATTTATTTGGTTATTGAACAGAGGGCGAACAGAGCATTCCGGGCGAAACCCGAATAGCACTGCCCCGTTATGAAAGATATGAAAATTGAAATATGATTTACGCAGTCCAGACGTGACTGTTAGATTGAACCAATGAGCCGGCTAGAATGGATAAAACCACACCAAACCGACAATCGCATGGGCAATTGCCAGTGTGATACTAAATGCGGCAAATACCATGTGCGGAACAAACACTGACTTGCCAAATACGCCCATGGCGAGCCCCAACCCACCGGTTATAATCACCATCACTATAACCGCCACCCCCATCAAAAACATAATTTGCTGTTTTTCCTTTAGGGGTATCGCTTTTTCTCTTATATCGGTTCGGCTTTGCGCATTGAATTCCTGCAATATTATTGCGCCATTATTAGATGATGGCGGAGATTCCTGTGCTGCTTGTGCAGGTAACGCAGCCATGAAGGATAGGGATGCTGCCAATGTTATGCTGACATAACGCAGAACAATCTTCCTGAATAACAACTTCGACATTTGCAGCATTGAACACCTACTTTATAAATAGTTTATGGGTTCGCGATCCGTAGTTTCAATCTTGGATTTTCGTATCGCATTTTTCCAAGCCAAAACAGCCATGAGCACAAAAGGAGCAAAAACGCCCATCATCAGAAATATAAATATGTACCATGGGGTTTCAATAGTAACGTGAAGATAGCGGTAGCTGTCGACCTGAGCCTGGGCTGACGAAGCCGCAACAGTACCTAACACTATTAGGATAGTCCTCACCCAGATGTTGTTCATCATATACCTCCGTATCGGTTATTTTTTCAAATCGGATACACAGCGGAATCCGTAAAAGTCCGACGCAGAATTTGGCCAGGCATAATCCCGATGATAGGTTTCGGTGGAAAAAGGGTCGCTTTTCCATGAACCACCGCGCAACACCTTGTAATGTCGGTTGACCCGGACCATATCGGAAATTTTCATGGCTTGATCTTCTGCGCTCAGGACACGGGCAACTCTGCCCTGGAACACGTCCGACGAAGCATCCGTGCCTTTATACGGAAGGAATTCGGACGCAGTCCATTCGTCGACGTTCCCGGCCATGTCAAAAATGCCGTACGGACTCACGCCGCTGGAATATTTCGTCACATCGCTAGCCGAAGCCACATTATAGTAAGTGTTCAACCGTTTGGGGTCCATCACATTACCCCATGGCCAGCGTCTTCCATCCGTGCCCCGCGCTGCCTTTTCCCATTCCGCTTCGGTAGGTAAACGTTTGCCGGCCCATTTTGCATAGGCTTCCGCGTCGTACCAATTCACCATGGTTACCGGGTACAACAAAGTACCCTGAGGTATTTTCCCGTTTTTCCAATCGAGAGGTGGACGATGTCCGGTCGCAGCAATAAATCGAGCATATTGCGCTCTAGTTACCAGATATTTGTCCATTAGGAATGCCTTTAAATTGACGGCATGTTCCGGGTGAGAAGATGCGTCGGCATTCTTTAAATTCGATCCCATCAGAAAACTTCCTGCAGGAACTTCTTCCATGCTACCCAGTTCTTTCCATAGTGCTTTGGTTAACAGAGCATCAGCCTCGGAAACAGTATATCCCTCCGCCTGGTTGATCCGCTTTTCATTCTCTTCGTGAAGCACTATATCCTCACCCGCCGCTCGAATATGGCTCGCCTCATTTCTCAAATCATAAGTTGCCAAGGCGCGCATTTCGCCCATTCGCATTGATCCCAATCTGGATACATGCAAACTACCCAAAATAACCACTAATGAAATACAAGTGATCAGGGTGGCCGAGAAATACCGCTTCCTACGCAATTGTTCTTCCGGACTCGGAACATCAGGTTTTCTGGACATCTTCCGCATTACGATTCCCTTGCTGCGACTGCTTGTTGCTTACCGCCAGCCCTAGTTCTGCCATAAACACTCTTTTTCATTACCTCTCCTACCACGCCGCCGATTGCTGCTGATTCCACTGCAAGAACCACATAAAGGCACCACCATCCAATCGGGTTCAAATTACTACCCTGGGGCGTGCCCGACACGTAATAAATTTCGGCATAACTCAAGCAACGCACGATAATAGGCGGAAAATAGCACAACCATTTACCGCCCAAACCGTAAATCCAGGAAACAGTGTAGCCAACCAAAAATGGCACAAAAAATACATCCAATATCCAGGCAAAACTGAATGTCGACAATCCTGAAAAAAGTTCCATCCTGACCCCAAGCAGCCTGTCCCCAAAATGGATCATCGACATGCCGATCATCAATGCTACCAAACCTCTGAGAAAGCGATTGTTCATTTAGGGTATACCTTACCGGTTAATTTCTCATATTCAAGCTTTTTGGTTTGTTCAAGATACCAATCCTTAACCTTTAGACTAGCAAGATATTGCGCCAGGATATGACGGTCGCCTTCCGGCATGCTTGCGTAGGATGGCATCTTCCACTTTTCTTTCAGGCGGGTGGGCAACACAGCCTGCGGATTGGGTGAGGAAAGATAATCGTACAACCATGTTTCGCTGCGTATCGAACCGATACCATCCATCATCGGAGCGGGGACAGTTTCAAGAATATCTTTCATGGTCCACAACGAATGGCAGACTGAACAGCCATTTTTGTTATAGATTTCCATTCCCTTTACCGACACATCGTGCGTGGCGGTGGTGTAAAAAGGAATATCACGATCATGCTTCCCGACAACGTGAAGCATTGAATGTATGACTCCTGCGACAATAACCGCGCCAATCAATGCCAGGATTGCCTTTTCTCCGCGTCTCATACGCCCTGCTTATGCCTCTCCAAGTCTGCGGCCAGATGGCGTTTTCGGCTTTCAATCTGCTTATCGATGACCGAGCGGCTTTTGGCAAATTCTTCGGGCGTCATCTTGTCCTGATCCCTCTCGTCAAATATCACATACTTGATATCTTCATCAAACTGCTCGTTTTGTGCGCCCCAACGTATCCAGTAAAGTACTGCAACGATAATCATCGCACCAATGATCAACCACAGATATATTGACCAACCGTCAGGAAGCGTTTCGAAAAAAGTAGCCATAGTCGTATTTTCCCATGTAAAGATTCAAAAAAGAACGCCGCCCAACATCTGCATCGCGGCGATTATTACCGCTACCACCACACCAAGAATAATTGCGAGGAATAACATTCGTTCACCCATCCTTATTTTCTTTGGGCGATTTTTGCTGAATAGCAATGCAATGATAATACCGGAAAAAAGAATAATCCCAATCATCAGGAATGCGAATATCCACTCGCTGAAGCGTTGGCTTCGCATACCCTCGATGCTGAGGTCTAGTCCTGGCGAAACTTGAGGGTATATTTGTGAAACATGCAACTGAATAGAGTTGATAGCGGAAATGAGAATCTTGAGCTCCTAGTGCAATTGCGTGTTACTAAAAAATGAAAAATGCCACGCCTTATATTCGGCGGGGCATTTCCTATATTTACTTGTTTAACCCTGTCAACCCGACCTTAGCTGATCAATACTTTTATGCAATTACCCTAGAATTACTTCTTGCCATTACGACGATCGATAAAAAGAGCATAAAAGATCGGACCCAGAAAAGCTATTGCAATAATGAAAGAAATTGCTACCGGTCCATTATCAAAATCAATCATTCCAAATTCTCCTCAAGATTAAAGTTCAACAAGCGGACTGGCCCGATTACCACTGATGCCAGTCCGTCAAAACAAGTTAGTGGTTGTGCCGTGGCTGCCAGGACGACGGGGGCAATCTCTTGATCAATATTGTTACCCCGATAAAGAAATAGCTCAGGTAAAAGATGTCAATCAGGTAACCCTTGTCCCACCATGGCTGCTGGCGTATAACCGAGCCGTCCGCCCTTCTGTTACCTTCAAAGTTTGCCAGCACAACATGATCACCGACAACCTGATAGTCGGCCATGTGAACACCCTTGGTATTCTCCAACGCCTCGATCTCCGGCTTCATAATACGCAAATCATCCATGGTTACAGGATGACGGTCGAGCATCCCCTGATGACGGCTACCGGCATTCTGCTTCATTATTTCCGCCAACTGGGCATCATCGCCTTTCAAGGCAAGAACTGAGGGTGAACTCATCGACTTCACGTATCCTTCATAGATTACAGCATTCGGACGCTGACCCCACAAAGGAAAAGTGACCGCAAATGCCGTAATGACGGTTAGCACAACCAACAACACGATGGGCACGGGCAAACGATTGTTGTCTTCCGTTATTCCACCCAGGTTCTCCTTCTCCCACAAAACCTTATCCGCCTCGTTCGCAACTGGAGTGCACAACGTGCGCAACGGCTTATCAAAATTCCAAGACCAAGACATATCCTATCCTCCTGTTATTTCAAGCTCAATATAAAATCAATCAGCCCCCGAATATCGGAATTGCTGGCGTAACTTGGAACGTCAGGAGGCGAGACACGCTTACCTTCACGATACTCGTTATATTCCTTTCTCCACTCCGCGTAATTGATCTTTTTTCCATCCGCATCGTACTTGCCCCACAAATAGTCAAAGCGCGGCATGATTGAGTGTGGCTGAACCAAGCGAGGATTGAAGAAGTGCATCATCATCCACTCCTTGGATGAGTTGCGTGATCCCACGTGCAACAGATCCGGGCCCTTGCGATCAGATCCAAATGCGGTTGGAGACTCCCCGTTGAAATCCCCCAACATTGGCGGTGCACCAAAAACCTGCCAATCCTGCGTTTCCTCTGGCAACAGCGTATGGCACCACCAGCAACCCTCGCGGATGAAAAAGGTTTTACCCTTGCCCGCCATTGAAACATCCGAATCCTTGGCCACCCGCATTACTTCAGCTGGCGTCCAACCTTTGGTAGCGGTCAGATCATCAATGTAACTATACTGCTTGTCTTGATACATCCCTTTGGCTAGCGTGAAAACCGCACCGACATCTTTTTTGGCATCTTTTACGCGCCCGTCCTGCACGCTTAATTCCCTAATCCCTTCACCCAAAATCTTCGGATGATCAACCCCATTCGGCAGTGAAGTTCCCTTCTCGTAAACATACACCTGCATGCCGCCGCTTATAGGCTGATTCGTCAATGGATCAACTTTTAGCGAAACGCTCAGCGGCTTGTTCTTCCCTTGCATCCACGGATCATCCAGATTGAAGCCCGATTCGTGACCTATCGCCAATTGCTTGGTAAGAGCAATATCCGTTGAGGATACCGACGCAATATTAATGCTCGGAAAAAACAAGGTTATTGTCATCGAGCCGCCCAGCGCCAAGCCGAACAGTCTCGATCCTATTTTATATTCCCTAAATCCAGCCATGCTTGATCTCCCTATATTTTTCTCGGCTCAATATTAGCGTTCGTATGCCAGTTCATGAGGCAAACGACCTTGTGGTACAACAGTCCCTTTGCGGGCAGTCATCCACATGTTGTATAGCCACAGTATGTTGCCAGAAAATACCATGCTACCGCCCAGCCAACGCGCAATCATATAAGGATGCTCGGCAATGACCACATCGATATAAGGAACCTCATATATCTTCCCGGCTCCCTGAATCAGTCCGGCAATCGTCATAGATACCCAATAAACAGTAAATCCGATCAGCAACAGCCAAAAGTGCATGTTAGCCAGAGTGATGGAATACAACTTACGCCTCATGATTGTCTGCATGCCGTAATAAACAGCCGCCACTTCCAGGAAGGTCGAGAATCCCAGCAACGCAAGATGCGCATGAGCAACAATCCAGCCCGTCCCATGTATGTACCAGTTGATAGCACGGGTTTGCTGAAAACCGCCCTGCATATTCAACGGAATTGCCATCAAGCAACCGGTTACTGTGAAGCGTACCTCGATATTCTCGACGAACATGTACCACTTCCCTTGCATCGTGAGCATGATGTTCGACACGAATGCAATCGCCGGCACAAGAATCAGCACACCCTCGACAGACGCAAATGATTTCAACCATTCAGGCAACGGTGCGGACATCAAGTGGTGCGCTGCCGGAGTCGAGTAAAACACCACCACCGACCAGAAATGCAGGTGGCCGATCCGGTGCGAATACAACGGATTACCCGTCACTTTTGGAATGGTGTAATACGCGATTGCCGCGGCAACCGGAGTTATCCAAAGCCCCAGTACGTTATGCGCAAACCACCACGTCAGGTAAGCCTCGGTCAAGCCGGTCAAATGAAAGAACTCCGGCAAATTACCGATCAGGAACACGATAATCACCATAAAAGTTGCTGCCGCAAAGAACCAGTTTGTCGTGTATATCCCCTGGGTACGACGATTTATGATCGTCATCCAGACATTGACACCAAGCGGAATGAACACACAGGAAGCCAGATACAAGTCAATCGGCCACGGAAAATCGGAATATTCGCGGCCAGAGGTAATACCCATCCACAGAGCAGTCAAACCCAGAACAAGGCCAGCATTCCACAGAAAACAATTCCATATACCCAGTTTTTCAGACCACAGCTTATTGTTTCCGAGCGCAGGCGTGATGTACATCATGGCCATGGCAAAAGCCATAGAAATCCAGCCGAAGATAACCGCCATCACGTGAACCTGGCGCATATGGCCAAAAGAAAAATACGCGTTACCTGTCACAAAATCGGGAAACGCGAGCTTTGCCGCATTAAACGAACCCAACCCGGTACCCATAACAAACCAGAGTATCGCAGAAAAACCGAAGAATATCGCCGCAGAACCAGCCGGTATGTCCTCGTTCTTGGCAAATAAATATTTAAGCATGTATTACCCCTCCCTCAAATCGAATGAACACACTAGTGATGACTGGCTTCATCTTTTCTCTCATGTGGAACAATAATGTACCACGATAGCAACATACTCGAGAACGCCAACAGCACTCCAAGTGATCCCGCAATTAAAGCCATAACAACTTCCCCTTTAAAGAATAATAAATATCAAGCCAACAAGCTAAACGGCGCAGCGCGTTATCCAGCCGCCTGCTCTAATTTATCATGACGAGTCAACCCGACCACCAAAATCACCACAAATGCAAAACCAAATATAAACATAGCCCAATCTATAAATCCGGTAAATGTTGAAGGATTATAGGCAGTCAAGCCCGGACCACCCCATGTAGCAAAGCCGCCGCGTCCCAACAAGCACATCAAAGTTGCGCCAAATACGCTACCATTCCCCATACCAGTCAACATCCCGCCTATGACGATAGTCCAGAAAGACCGAGATGTAATCGACTTTGTAGCCATGTGAAACCCCCTTTAAAGTTAATTATAATTAACACTTCACTTCGATTCCGATTAAAAAAACCATGAGAATCATATAACTAAGCGCTTCGAGCCCCGCCCGAATAAAAACTTAACATGAATTGTCCCATACACGGCGTAACATAACCGTAAACACGCTTACGCGCACTGACATGGATCAACCAAACTAGATTTAATTGCAGGTCGTATACACGATAGAAATGCTTGGGTATCGGATGCCAAAAAATTTATCCGCGAGCAATATTGTCGAGACGATCAAGATCGAGAAGTTGCACTTGCCGCCGTTCAGTGGCCAGCAAACCTTCGTTCTGAAAACGGGTAAACACGCGGGACACCGTTTCTTCGGTTATACCAAGATAATTGCCAATGTCGCTGCGCGACATGCTCAGGTTGAATTCACTGGGAGAGTAGTTACGCCTCCTGAAGCGCTGCGAAATACTCAACAGAAAGGTTGCCAATCGCTCGTCAGCACTTTTTTTTCCCAGCAAAAGCATCAGCTCCTGGTTATCGAGAATTTCCCGGCTCAAAATCTTTAGCATTTGCTGACGAACAGAGGGAATTTCCTTGCTGTAAAATTCGATCATCTCTATCGGAACTTCACAAACCATCGTGGTTTCCAAAGCCATCGCCTCGGTAGTGAAGTAACGGGTCGATATCGCACCCAACCCGAGCAATTCCCCGGCAATATGAAAGCCCGTAATCTGCATACGGCCATTTTTTGTCAACACGTACGTCTTTACCGAACCGCTGCGAACCGCGTAGATGGTGCGAACCGGTTCGTCCGTCCTGAAGAGCAAATCTCCGCGCTCAAACACTCTCCGGTTTCTGACTATCGTTTCCGGCAAACTTAGATCCACCTCGGAACCGTTCACCTCGCTGCACAAACCATGGATTCCGCAATCTTTGCAAGCGATCGGAGAACAGGATTCGTTGTCTGCAGCGGGCGCAAAAACTGATTCAGTTGGCATAATTCGTAATATTGCCGCCATATTTTCCCCCGCCTAAAAGCACAGTGTCATGCTCAATCGCAGTGTTACCAGTACCATTGGTTGATCAGAAACAGAACAGTCTAACTTTAACCGAAATCCCCGCCTATAGCAATTCCGCACAGCCTTGGAATAACTGACTTTTCCAGATAAAACCTAAATTTTCGCGCTCCTGCGAAAGAAGTTGCGTTTGGAATTGCATACTGCTGTATGCGATCCGCGCAATCATGGCACAACAACTATCCATGTGCGCACTCGCGACGAGTTTGCAAACTTCTGTGGCCTCGCCACGCTTCAGCAAACACATGATAGTATCGAACTGAAATGAAGTGAATAAAATGAATGTTACAAGATATACCGTAGTATTTAAGGCTGAATCGAGCAAGTTAGCGGGAACGGCCAAGGCATCGACAAAATCGCAAAGCAGGATATCTGACAAGAGTTTAGTTGTGCCAATTCAATGCTGTGAAGGTCATGAAGCACCCCAAAGAGCCTCCAGGCCAACCATATGCTCGGGTTACGGGGACGCATTTATTCTGAAATGCGACAAGCAAGTGGCGCGGCATCAAATTACGGCCTTGCTGTATATTTGGTAATGAGGGTGCCATATTTGAAATGGCCGATTTTTGTGACTTTTCTCACAGACATCGCGTTAAGATAAATGTATTCTTAAAATCGTTTGTGCATTTCTTCAGCTAGCCTTGAAATCAGGAAACCGAGATAGCTTGACAAAATATTAGCATTTGCTAATGTTGAACTGTTCAATAGTACAAATTCCCCGAGACTAACCATGCCCGATAAAACGAAACGTGTGCATTTCTGGCAGGAGATAACCCTTACACTCGCAATAAAGGTTATCGTGCTGTTCGCCATATGGGCAGTCTGGTTTTCTTCCCCCGAGGATGCCGGCATCGATGCCCAGAAAGTCGCTTCAAAGATATTCTCTCAGCAACTACAGAAGGAGCCTGCAAATGATGCCGTCCACGGAACTCGTTGATATTTCCAGGCTGCAATTCGCCACCACTGCGCTGTACCATTTTCTTTTCGTTCCGCTTACCCTCGGGCTTTCTTTTCTGTTGGTCATCATGGAGTCGGTGTATGTGATGACAGGCAAGGAGGTATACAAGGACATGACCCGATTCTGGGGCAAACTGTTCGGCATCAACTTCGCCCTCGGCGTGACAACCGGATTAACCATGGAATTCCAGTTCGGCACGAACTGGGCGTATTACTCGCATTATGTTGGCGATATCTTCGGCGCGCCGCTCGCGATCGAAGGGCTAATGGCTTTCTTCCTTGAATCCACCTTCGTCGGACTGTTCTTTTTCGGGTGGGACAGACTGTCCAAACAGAAGCATCTTATGGTCACCTTTCTGGTGGCAGTGGGCTCCAACCTGTCGGCGCTGTGGATATTGATCGCCAATGGCTGGATGCAGAACCCGGTCGGGGCCGTATTCAACTACCATACCATGCGCATGGAGATGTCCAGCTTCTCCCAGCTGCTGTTCAACCCGGTCGCGCAGGTCAAGTTTGTGCACACCGTTTCCGCGGGCTATGTGACAGCCTCGATGTTCGTGCTCGGCATCAGCGCTTATTATTTACTTATCGGACGCGACAAGGCATTTGCGATGAGATCAATCGCCGTTGCCGCGGGCTTCGGTCTTGCCTCCGCGCTGTCCGTGATCGTACTGGGAGATGCGTCAGGTTACTCGGTGGGAGAAGTACAGCGCGTCAAGCTGGCCGCCATCGAGGCGGAATGGCATACCGAAAAGGCGCCCGCGGCCTTCACTGCATTCGGCTTCCCTGACGAGGCCACCCAGCACACTGATTACGCGATCAAAATACCGTATCTGCTGGGCCTGATCGCAACCCGTTCGACCGACGAAAAGATCACCGGCATAAGCGAGTTGCGCGATGAAAATGAAGCGAAGATCAGGGATGGCATGATCGCGTACGCGGCGCTCGACAAACTGCGCGCCGGTGATACCAGCGACCAGACCAAAGCGCTCTTCGACGCACACAAGGAAAATCTGGGCTATGGCCTGCTGCTCAAGAAATATGCTCCGAACGTGACCGACGCCAGCGAAGCACAGATCAAGACGGCCGCGTTCGATACCATCCCGCGCGTGGCCCCGATGTTCTGGGCATTCAGGTTCATGGTGGCCGCCGGATTCATGATCCTGTTTATCTTTGCCGCCAGCTTTTACTATGTGGCGAAGCGCACCATCGCAGAAAAGAAATGGCTGCTGAGGCTCGCGCTGTACTGCATTCCTTTGCCGTGGATAGCCGCAGAATTGGGCTGGATCGTCGCCGAATACGGCCGGCAACCGTGGACCATCAGCGGCATCCTGCCGACCAGTTTGAGCACATCCAATCTCAATCCCTCCAGCGTGTATTTCAGTCTCGCCGGCTTCATCGGTTTCTACACCCTGCTGCTGGTGGCTGAGATGTACCTGATGTTCAAATATGCGCGCCTCGGCCCGCAGAGCCTGCATACCGGCCAATACGGCAACGCATAAGGAGAGCATCATGATATTCGATTATGAAACACTTAAACTTATCTGGTGGCTGTTCGTCGGCGTGCTGCTGGTGGGCTTTGCCATTACCGACGGATTCGATCTGGGTATCGGGGCGCTGCTGCCCTTCATCGGCAGGAACGATGACGAGCGCCGCGTCATCATCAATTCGGTGGGCGCCACGTGGGAAGGCAACCAGGTCTGGTTCGTCACCGCCGGCGGTGCGATCTTTGCCGCCTGGCCGATTGTTTACGCGACCGCATTTTCCGGCTTCTACATCGCATTGATGCTGACGCTGTTCGCGCTGTTCTTCCGGCCGGTGGGTTTCGACTACCGCAGCAAGGTGGCGGACCCGCGCTGGAGATCGGCCTGGGACTGGGGGCTGTTTGCAGGCGGATTCGTACCGGCACTAATCTTCGGCGTGGCCTTCGGCAACCTGCTGCAAGGCGTACCGTTCAGTTTCGACGACTTCATGCGGGTGACCTACACCGGCAGCTTCTGGCAATTACTCAACCCGTTCGGCCTGCTCGCCGGGGTGGTCAGCCTGTCCATGTTGCTGATGCACGGATCAATCTACCTGCAGATCAAAACTGAAGGCGTGATCGCGGAACGCGCACGTCGCGCAACCAAAATCACCGGCGCCGTGTTTATCCTGGCCTTTATCGGCGCGGGAGTCTGGATCATGAACGGGATTGACGGATATCACATCGTTTCGATGCTGTCCGCCAATGTCGAGTCAACGCCGCTCGACAAGACTGTCGAAAAGGTCGCCGGTGCATGGCTAAGCAATTATCACAGCCATCCGCTGTTGTGGCTGGCACCCATTCTTGGCATCGCCGGTGCGGTATTGGCAATTGCCGCCTCCAGCGCGAAAAAAGCCATCGCGGCTTTCATCGCGAGTTCCACCATGCTCATCGGGGTGATTTTCACCGCAGGAATCGCGATGTTTCCCTTCATCATGCCGTCGAGCTCGGATCCGCGCAGCAGCCTGACAATATGGGACTCTGTTTCCAGCCACAAGACGCTGCAAATCATGTTCTGGGTGGTGCTCGTATTTTTGCCCCTTATTCTGTTTTACACCTCATGGGTATACAGTGTGTTGCGCGGAAAAATCACGGTCGAAACGATTCGCGCCAACGACCATAACAGCTACTGAAAGGAAAAATCATGTGGTACTTTGCCTGGATGCTTGGAGTTGGACTGGCGATGGCTTTCGGCATCATCAATGTGATGTGGCTGGAAGCGGAATATTTCAACGACATTGAGATCGGGAAAAAAAAGAATAGCCGGTAACCGTCGGGTTGTTGTGCCCGGTTGAATGCGTATGCAGGTAGCCGCGTGAAAAATATATGTGCAACAATTCGCTCGGTATGTCAAACAGGCTCAGCTTGAGCAATCTCCCAAACTTTGAGAATTTCGCAGCATTAAGGTCCACACAAACCGGCTGGCTTGATTAGCCCGCGCACCGGGTTCCAGCTGTTCAGCCGCCCTGACGGAAATCCGGGTAAAGCAGCATGCCGCCGTCGACCGGAATGGTGATGCCGGTAATGTAGCTGGCCAGATCGCTGCACAGGAAGGCGATCGCATGACCAATCTCGTCCGGCTCGCCGACCCTGCCCATCGGAATTTTATCGTCCAGATCGGCCAGCCCTTTTGGGTCCTGCCAGACGTTGGCATTGATCGGCGTCTTGATTGCACCGGGCGCGATTGCGATGACTCGGATGCCCGATGACGCCACTTCCTGGGCCAGCGTTTTGCTGAACATGCTCAGACCCGCCTTCGAGCTGGTGTAGGCGCTGTAGCCGGCCCAGGGAATAAATTCGTGGACCGAACTTGTATTGATGATCACGCCGCGACCCTGCTTACCCATCCTCTCCACGGCCTCGCGTGCACAGTAATACGGGCCGAACAGGTCAATCTCGACCACCTGGCGCCAGGCCGCGATATCGCTGTCCGCGCATAGCGCGCGTGAGCCGTCCGTGCCGGCATTGTTCACCAGAATATCCAGGCCGCCGAGCTCCTGGTCCACCTGTTGGAACAACGCATCAACTTCCTCATTACTCGATATGTTATCCAGCCGGAAAGTGTATGCGTTTACGCCGTAAGACTTGATTACAGCAGCCACCTTGTCCGCGGCATCTGATTTGAAACGGTAGGTAACCGCGACATCGGCGCCAGCCTGGGCAAGGGATTTTGCCGTCGCTGCGCCCAGACCGGAGTCCCCGCCGGTGATTAGCGCCTTGCGGCCCTTGAGTTCAATTGCAATCACATTGCTCTCCTATTTTTGTCCGGTTAGTTGTACTTCGTAATCCCGACCTTCCCATGATTTCTGTTCCAGCCAGTAGAAAGTAAATTGGATCGTGTCCCCGGCTTGAAGCGCGGCAATCGGGAGCTCGGCGATAAACACGCCCAGCCCGATGTCCCTAGTGTCACTATCGCGCACCTCATTCCAGCCGTTGCTACCCCAATGCACGCGAGCCGGCGCCCTGAGCACAATGGTGAATTCATGACCTGCCTGGATATGGCCAGGGCGATACTGCGGACCCCAGATATCATGCAAAATTTCGGGGCACTTTCCCTGGTAACGGTTCCATGTTGCCACAGGCCGATCCACCGGGTAACCCAGTGCGCGGCTGTAACACAGCTTGATGAACTCGCCATGCGCCCAGACCAGCGGCATGGCCGATCCGCTCGGCTTGCCCAATTCCAGATGATGCTCGGGTATCGGTTCCCAATCCCAGACCTGCTCCGGAATCAGGCCTGCCGGGCCGGTCATGGCCGCCATTGCCTGCAGATAGGGGAGCGGGTCTTCTCCAGCCAGCAACGCGCAGTGACCCCGTTCACCGGTCAGCAGCGGCCAGCCTCGCCCGCGCCCGCTTCCATCGAAGGCGCTGCCGTCATTGTGTTCTCCGTAGCCATCGCCGTTGTAGCGGTGCCAGACCGGACCGTTGGGGGTATCCGTCTTGAGCAGTTGGTCAACGACTTTCAGGCTGTCGAGAATGACAGGGGCGTCCGCCCGGCGCAGCCCGTAGCGGACCAGTTGCAGAAAATCCGTTCCGATCTGTTCATTGGCGGGCAAATCCGGATCGCTGGCGCGGTTCTTGATCAGGATATGCTCGGACTGTGCGCCATCCTGCACCAGTGCATCTGCGGGAGCGGTGCGTATGTAATATCCTGCCACCCCGACACGCCTTGCCAGCGGCGTGTCCTTCACCACCGTCCAGTCATCCAACCTGGCATTCCAGTTGTCCGCGAGCAACAGTGCGAACTGTTGCGCTTCCCCGTCCAGGAAAGTGCTGCCCTCGACCAGCGCCGCGATCGCGATTGCAAGCGTGAACGTATTGACTCCCGGATCTTCCTCCCAGCGGTCCTGCCCGGTGGAAGGCCCCTCGCGGGCAATGAAGGTGAGCGCGCGCCGCACCATATCCTTGACCGGGATATCGTTCAGCTCGCCCTGCTCGCGCAACGCGGAAGCCAGCAGGACCGGAAAGGCCGCTTCGTCCAGCTGTATGCCCTGCCAGAACGGGGCACCGCCGAGCCACTGGTTCTGCAACCAGTGCCCGTCTTCCTGCTGTGTGGCGATCAGGTAACGCAAAACGTCGCGGGCATCTTCGAATGCGCCCATCGCAACCAGTGCCCCCGCCGTTTCCACCAGATCACGGCACCAAACCAGGTGATAGCCGCCGCGACTCTCGCTGCTTTCCCCCCACGGTATGGCAAGGCTGGCCACCGCGGCGCCGGTATAGGTCCGGTCCTGATGCACCTTGAGCACCATGCCGGATAGCGCAAGCATCTCGCGCAGATTGCCGGGCAATTCGGGAAACTTGCAGCCATCCATCCATGATTCCCAGACCCGGCATTGCCTGTCCCAGACCGTCGAAAAATCTTCCATCAGGCTGGATACCGCAAGCGTCGCCGCCGCTCCCTGGCTGGTCCCGATGCCGAGTGCAAGCGTGGCCTGATGCGCCGGCAGCTCGCCCATCAGTGAAACCGCACCCGGTCCGGCGCTATCGTACTGCCAGGTCATGCGCCCGTGCCGGTCAAAATCCTGCCATCCGTCGCTTACCCCGAAACTGCCTGCGGAACAACGTTGCCAGGCATCGGAGCCATCTTCCGCAGACGCCACCAGTGCCAACCCGAACGGGCCCTGCTCCGCTCCCAGCATGGTACGGCCGTTGTGCTTGCCGACAGCAGCCTGATTGTTATTCGCATCCCCGCCCAGGCGTGCCGAAAGCAGCGCATAGGGGCGCAGGCCCTCGTCACCCACCAGTCGATAGCGCAGCAATAGCGTATCGCGGTGTTGCGAAGGACAGATTTTCAGCGTGAAGGTAAAGCGCGGGTGGCGATGAACGATGGTGACGGCGGGTACGCCGGGCTTGGGCAGGCTCACTTCGTAGTTCTCGTGACGGCGCAGCTCGACCCAGAATCCATGGTCATCCGCAATGATGAAACCCAAGTCCTTAATCTGCGGGATATCGATGCGCGGATAGTAGACTTCAGTGACGATACCCTCGGCGACCGTGAACCAGAGTCGCGAAGAGCCAAGGCTGGTACCCACCATATCCTTGGCGGCGCGCGACCAGGTTGGATGCGAATATGCTGGCTGCGGTGCTTTCATCGAGGCCTTCTTGTTGATTGTTGTATCAAACAGACAGGAGTGTGGCCGATTGGTTCATAATTTTCACGATGCCGGGAAAGACCCTGATCTCAAGATCGGAATACGCCGTAACGGTCATGCTCGAAATGGTGAAGTTTGGCGACAATGATTGCCGAACCATGCCATCCGGCCATTCGGTATGCGGCCACCCCCAGCAACGTGCCCAATAATGGGCCCAGCCAGTACACCCACCAGGCATGCCAATCCCCGGAGATCAGCGCAGGCCCGAAACTGCGTGCCGGGTTGGTACTGGTGCCGGAGACATTCGCCTCGGCGAAAACCATGACCGCATACAGGAACGGGAAAAGTGCCGGCGTAAAATTTCGCAGGCGCCGGTGTTGCAGGAAGAACAACAAGCCAAAGATCAGCGCGAAGGTGGTCACAGTCTCTCCCAGTATTGCCCAGCCTGTGCCATAGGCCGCACCGGGCAACGTCGCGCCAAAGGCGATGCTGCGCCCCATCGCTCCCCACGCCAGCAGCGGCGCCGCACCGATTGCCGCACCGGCGAGCTGTGCGAGCATGTAGCCCGGCACATAGCGGGCTTCCAGTTTGCCCATCAGCCAGAATCCCAGGGTGACGGCCGGGTTGATATGCGCCCCGCTCTCCTTGCCGAGCGGTGACAGTGCAATCAGTGCACCGGTCGTACCGAACAGAAATCCGGTGATCAGCCGCCGCCAGCCTGCGTCCGGAATGTATTGAACCACAGGACTGCCCTGACCGAAAGCCAGGATCACGACCGACAGCCCGACCGCAATGAGCAGCGCGGTGCCGATCAACTCTGCACCGTATAGCATCCAGGGGGTGGGACGATCATGTGTATTCATTGCATATTCCTGTTTGGCAGACAAACTACAGATCGCAATCATTGCAAAAGATTCAAACCAGCGGCATCCGTTCTGCAATATGCATGGGATGATCAATACGCCATTGCCTGTTGCATGGGACAATGCGCGGACATGAAAACAATACACCTTGGCAACAACAGTGACCCGGTCATCTCATGCTCCGATTGCAAAGCCTGCTGTTGCAGGCTGGAAGTCATGCTGATGGGCGAAGACGAGAACGTTCCTGTTGCATTGACCGTCCAGGACCGGTGGGGCGGATGGGTAATGCGCCGACTTGACGATGGCTGGTGTGCGGCATTGGACCGGCACACGATGAAGTGCACGATCTACCCGCAACGGCCGGGCATATGCCGCGACTACCAGACAGGCGAAAGTGATTGTATCGACCAGCGCGCGAAGTTTTCCGTTACTGCGACAGGTTGAAAACGGATATCCGCCAAATTCCGCATTCAGCTGAAACCCGTTCCCTGCCACCCCTGGATATTTGCCTTGCTTAACGGCACGATGCGGGAATGAATTCCAAACGCCAACATTCCACAGTTGGTTCCCTGAAAGTCCGGTGCTGGATGACGGGCGGGGCGCCGGTGAATTTCTCAAACGGCCGTACATCCTGCCTATTCGAAGTTCCCCTGGTTGCCTTTGGTTATGCTACCCAACCATGCACTCAAGTGTGCCGGCAATCTTGGACCTGACATCCCGATTTTGCAAAACGATTTCATTCTGCAGCTTACGCATGAAACTTTACTTTCAGTTACCGCCTTGACGTGATCATCAAACCAACCCTGATATTGACCGCCATATTTTATCAAAAATGCAATAGAGTTTTTTTCCAGGTATTCAACAATATGCATTTGCAAGCAGGCGGCATAAGGAGGCGGATTGCCCAGCACATATTCATTCCATATGAACTCGGCCGGCATCAATCCAGCTTTATTCAACTCCGCCGTGTAGCCCAGTTCCTTATAGAATCCATCCAGGTCTTTTATCCGATGGATTATCCGCCCGTCCATACGGATACATGCAGCTTCCCCGGTGGAAATCTTTGGCGGATCGTAGCTAAAGTACGGTATGCGACTTTGCATATCATTTCCCAAGCTTGTATAAACATTGAAATTGATTTTCACTGTTCCGAAAAAACATGCGGCCATTCGCAATTTATTCGGTTCAACAAGACGAACCACTTGCTCTAAACAAGTTCGCTGCCCTGAAGCGATTAACCCTATTATCAGAATACTACGATTTTGAATGTGGCTGGGAATTTATGCACGACGGGAATAACCGGTATGGCGGGCCTTGGTGCAAGATTAGCCTCCATGGGGTTGACGGGAAGCTACAACGATTGAGGCGGCTCGCGGAATTACGGCTGGCGACTCAAGATGCCATTGAGCTAAGATTTACCACATCCCATTGATGCGCGTCGCCGACATCAACATCAATCGCCTGATTTAGCAGCGCCTCAAACTGCGTTATCGGCATCGGTCTGCCGAACAAATACCCCTGAAAGCTGGCGCAACCTTGATTGAGCAGGATTTGTCGCTCCTCTTCTGTTTCCACTCCTTCGGCAATGACCTCCAGCTTCAGATTTTTTGCCATCGCAATGATGGTGCGCACAATTGCCCTGTCGTTACTATTGGTGGCTATATCACGCACGAAAGACTTGTCGATTTTAAGCTGGGCGAGCGGTAGCCGTTTCAGGTATTGCAGTGATGAATAGCCGGTACCGAAATCGTCCAATGAGAACTTGACGCCGATTCTATTCAGCGTGTTCATGATTGCGATGGTCTCTTCGATATCCTCCAGCAACATGCCTTCGGTCAGTTCCAGCTTGAGCAGCCCCGGGTTGACTGAATAACGTTGCATCACATTTTGCACTTGAGACACGAAATCAGGCTGGCGGAATTGCTTGGCGCTCACATTCACTGCCAAAACCAGGTTGCGGGTTTGCAGGTCTTGTTGCCAGGCATTGAGCTGGGCGCAAGCCATTTCGATCACCCATTTTCCGATAGGCAGGATCAGCCCGGTTTCTTCCGCCAGGGGAATGAACTCCATTGGGGAAACCATGCCGCGCTCGGGATGAATCCAGCGTATCAATGCCTCTGCTCCCAGCGGGCGGAACGAACTGTCCATCTGGATCTGGTAATACAACTGAAACTGCTGTTTCTCGATTGCTTTGCGCAAATCACCCTCAAGCGCAGCCCGGGTAGTGATGTTCGCCTGCATTTGCGGATTGAAGAAGCTCACGGTGTTGCGGCCCGCATTCTTGGCTTGATACATGGCAATGTCTGCCTGTTTCATCAATTCCGCTATCGCCTGTGAGCTGCCCTTGAACTGCGTTGCCCCGATGCTTGCGGAACAATGGTATTCGCTGGTGTGGAGTTGGCAAGTTTGGCTGAGGCTGGCGAGAATTTTTTCGCCAACGGATTTTGTCTGTTGCACTGCTTCGACGGGATGCTCGCTAAGAGTTTCCAGAATCACCACGAATTCGTCACCACCCAGACGGGCCACCGTGTCACCATCCCGCACGCATGATTCAAGACGCTTGGCGACCTGTTGCAAGAGCAGATCACCGGTATCATGACCGAGCGTGTCGTTGAGAGTTTTGAAATTATCCAGATCGATTAGCATCAGGGCGCCCTCCCTGCCGGTACGATCGCTGGATGCCAGTGCATGCTGCAGCCTGCCCATCAGATGCCGCCGGTTGGGCAAGTGGGTGAGTGGATCGTAGAATTCCAGAAGCTGAATCTCTTTTTCTGCTGCTTTTCGCGCCGTAATGTCGGTGTGTGCCGCAACATAATGGGTAACGACACCACCCTCACCCTTGACCGCAGAGATGGATTGTTGTTTTGGATACAGTTCGCCATTTTTGCGCCGACCCCAGATTTCCCCCTGCCACATTCCGGTACGGCCGAGGATTTGCCACATTTCCTGATAGAACGCCGCGTTGTGGTGTCCGGACTTGAGCATGCGTGGGGTATGGCCGACAATTTCCTCAGCCGTATAACCGGTGTCTTTGGTGAATGCTTCATTGACCCGCAGGATCTCGCCATTCGCTTCGGTGATCATGATGCATTCTTGCGACTCAAATGCCGTGGCGGAAATGCGCAGCTCAGTCTCGACTTGCTTGCGCAAATCCTCGTGCTCGAAATTTGTCAGCGCAACGGACAAATCGTTACCCACCTCGTCCAGGATCGCTTTTTCATCCTCGCCAAATTGTTCGTTCTGTTTGGCATAAACCTCGAACACGCCCACTATCCTGCTGCCCACCATCAGGGGCACGGTGTAGGCATGTTCGCTGCCCTGTTTCTGGGCAGCGGCAAGCCATGACGTCTGGCAATCTGTCCGACGCTTCTCGCAATGCACCGGCTCACCATCTTTCATGGCACCCAGGCAGGCTTGCTGCACAGCTGGTGCTTGCATCTGCAGGATCAATTCTTCCAGTGATGGATCATCGACCGCCCAGGCGGCCAGGTTGGGATCATCATCCATCCCGACCCAGGCAAGACGAAAGCCGCCTTTTTCGACCGCGGCATTGCAAGCTGCATCCAGCAGCGACTGCCGGCTTGTCTGTCTTTGCACAAATGTATTGGTATGACTGAGAAACTTCAGCAGGCGGTTAAGCTTTTTGGTGTGTGCATTCGATGCACGCAGGCTTTGGACGAATTTCTCGGTAACGACACCAAAGCCGATGATCAAAAAACTGATCAACGAGCGCAGCAACAGCTCATTCCCGCCACGAGTCAGGAAATTCGCGCCGAACGAGTCCATCCCGCGCATGAATGTGTCGATAACCGCGATGGTTGTCCAGACTGTCAACGCCAGCAATACGGCAGCCCAGATCAGATTGATTTGTGACTTCATTGCTCGTTTCGATTCCATCGATTGAATGATCCTCCTGTAGCCAACAGGGAAATAGGCGCGTTTTCCTGATTATGGACAGGGAATTTTCTGATAGCTGCCGCGAAACCAGTCTGACCGCACATCGGGCCGGCCTCACGTGCATGCAGGATTTTCGGCTGGACGGCCAAAGTATGACAACCAAGTGACCAATAGCCAGTCGGGTGATCGCGGCCACATTGTCGAGCTGCAGCATGCCATGTCACTGATGTGGTGCGACCCACGGCTGGCAACTAAGAGGGAAATCTCGGCACTGCGTTGCATTGCTGCCGGAAGCGCTGAATTTCAGTTTTTAGCATCTACCAGTTGGTATGAAATGGCGTAGTGAACCGCCTCGGCATTATTCTTGAAACCCATTTTTTCCAGCATCCGCCCGCGGTAGACGCTCACGGTCTTGGGGCTGAGCATCATGATCTCGGAGATTTCCGTCAGGGAATTGCCCGACGACATCAGGCACAATGTCTGGTATTCGCGGTTGGACAGACTCTGGTGCAACAGCTCCTGCGATTTCCCGATCAGGTTGTTCAACAGCTGTTCAGCCAGGGATGCGCTGATGTATTTTTGGCCGCTGATGACCTGCTTGATCGCGCCGACCAGTTTCTCCGGTGCGGCCTGCTTGTTGATGTAGCCAACGGCACCCGCTTTTAGTGCGCGCACGCCGTACTGTTCTTCCGGATACATGCTGAGCACGATGATCTTGATGTCGGGCTGTTCCAGCGCAATCTGCTTGAGCACGTCCATGCCGTGCTTGTCCGGCAGCGAGATATCCAGCAGGACCAGGTCAAAATGTTGTTCGCGCAGCATCCGGATTGCCTGGGCTCCCGTTTCAGCTTCGCCGTTGACTTTAAAGTCCGGGCTTTCCTCAAGCAGCATTTTTAACCCTTTGCGGATCAGCACATGATCGTCGACCACGAGGATGTTAATCATGCTGCTGTGCAGTTTTGCATGAGGCGCTATCTGCACCGAGTGAAATGAATATGGCAATTTTTATCCCCTTTTTTCGGGCGGTGCCGCCGAGAAGTGCGGTACATTCATGGATGCCGCGAAGACTGAATATTCCTCTTGAAACCTGCAGGGAAATAGGCGCGATTGCCTGATTATGACTAAGGAATTTTCTGATAGCCGTTACGAAACCAGACCGACTGTACAGGCAGCCTGTCATCACATACATACGGGCTGGTGTTGCTTCAGCTAGAGTTCGATGACTTGGTGACGAATGGCCAACCGGGTGAGCTCGGCAACATTGTCGAGCTTCAGTTTGGACATGATATTGGTGCGGTGCGTGCCCACGGTCTTGGGACTGAGGTGCAAAATCTCGGCGATGCGTATTACCGCTTCGCCTTCCGCCAGCAAACGGAACACTTCAAACTCACGCACCGACAGACAGCTCAATGGTGAATCGCCGTGCTGTTTCTCCAGCGCCATTTTAAGAGCAATTTCCGGCTCGACAAAATGGCCTCCCATCGCCACCTTGCGCGCCGCCTGGACCAGTATTAAATCCTCGACGCCTTTGCTGATGTAACCTTTGGCGCCAAGATCAAGGGCGCGCCTCGGAAACACCACATCATCGTACATGCTCAGCACGAGCACTTTGGCATCCGGATATTTGGCCAGCAACCGCCTAAGCAAACCCACGCCGCCTTCACCGGGCATGGACATATCCAGCAGCATGACATCCGGCTTGAACTGCTGGAAGTCGGTGTAGGCCTGTTCGCCGGTCGACGATTCACAGACGACCTCGAATTCGCCGCTGTTTTCGAGCAGCATGCGGACACCCTTGCGCAAAATCTGATGATCGTCGCACAATTGGACACGAATCATGGGTTCCTCTTTGACAACAGTCTCTTTTGGATTCGGCATTTGTCGGCGGCAATTCCACTATATTCAGACAAGCCCGATAATACAAACCGTTTCGGCATTAACCTATCCCCCGACATCTCATAATCCCTAAGAAATTTCCTTGATTTATAGTATTTCCTGATCTGGATCAACCTGAAAACGGATATGGATTTGGGTCCCCTCGCCCGGAGCACTTTGCAGATCGAAAAGTCCGCCAATCGCAAATGCGCGTTCCCGCATGCCGACCAGGCCAATGCCGTGGGCCGTGGTGGCCGGATCGAAGCCGCGGCCATCATCCGCGATATCGAGTTTCAACCCGTGCCTGCCTGTTGACAATTCAACGCTTGTCGCGGATGCGGCGGCATGGCGGGCCACGTTGGTCAGCCCCTCCTGGACGATGCGGAACAGTTGCACTTGTACATCTTCGGGCAACTCATCCACGGCTCCGGTAATTTTCAAATCGCAGGCGATGGCACCGCTATTTTCCCAGCTTTCGCACAAATTCTTCAGGGCACCCTTGAGGCCCAGTTCTTTCAAATAGCCCGGCCGCAAATCGCGCAACTGATTGCGAACCGTCTTCAGCAGTCCTGTGGATATCTGATTGATTTCGTTGGCCGACAACAAGACCCGATCCATATCCTCCAGATGACAATAGTGCGTGATGGATGATGCATAGGCCTTGATGGCGGTCAGCGACTGGCCGATATCGTCATGCAGGGTGAGGGCTATGGCCTGCCGTTCCTGTTCCTGTATATGGATCAAACGCCGTGACAATTCGCGCACCTCAATGAGCAGCCGTTCGCGTTCCTTCTCAAGCTCCCTATGCGCGGTGATGTCGCGAGTGATAGTCACGATACAGATTTCATCCTTGATATTGATGATTACGGCGGACATCAGCCCCCTGATGACGTCACCATTCTTTGCGCTGAAATCCGCTTCCAGATTGTCGCAGACGCCGGTTCGATTCAGGCTGTCCACAAGACGTCGGCGATCGGCCGGGTCGCGCCAGATATTCATTTCCAGCGATGTCTTGCCGATTACCTCATCGCGCCGGTACCCAATCATGTTTTCGAAGCCTCTGTTGACATCCAGATACCTGCCATCGCTGAGACGCGTGATATTGACCGCGTCCGGACTGGTTTCAAAAGATTTTCGATAGCGTTCCTCGCTGTCTTTCAACGCCGTCTCAGCCTGCTTGCGCTCGTTGATGTCTCTGGTTACACCAACTATACGCAGTGCTTTTCCATCAAGGGCGCGTTGCACGGCCTTGCCATGACCGGCAACCCATTTCCATTCACCGGAATGTGAACGAATGCGATATTCTTCCATGTATTCCGACGTCGTCCCCGCTATGTGATCATGAATTGCCTTGAGCACTCGCTCCCTGTCCTCGGCATGTATCATGACAGCCCAATCCTCAAGGTAATGCGGCTTCTCCTCTTCGTTGGCATATCCAAGGATCGCTCCCCATGGGGAGTCGAAATTGAGCCTACCCGTGGGCGGTTCAAGATCCCATGTTGCCTCATTGGCACTGGACAGAGCCAACTTCAGGCGCGCTTCACTCTCACGCAGACTCAGTTCGAATTTCTTGCGTTCAGTGATGTCTTCCAGCGTTGCCAGGATGTATTCGACGGATCGGTCCGGCCTGTGTTGACTGGACACAGTAAGGTGTGCGTAAACGATATCGCCATTTTTATGGAAGAACCTTTTGTCCATCGAGTAATGTTCGATTTCTCCCGATACCAGTCGCCTGAAGAGTGCCATATTGGCCTCGATATCGTCCGGATGGGTCATCTCTACCCACGTCTTCCCGGTCAATTCTTCCCTGCTGTATCCAAACATCTCGCAGAAGCGCGGGTTGACGTTCAGCCAACGCTGTTCTGGCGAGGTGATGGCCATACCGGTCTGGCCCAGCTTAAAAAAGTTGCGGAAACGCTGCTCGCTGCTTGCTGCAGATGCGTCCGCCAGTCGCCGCCGTTCGGCTTCGGCTTTCAGGCGTTTATTGCCCAGATAAGTTTCCAGCAGGAAAACCGCAAGCACAACAGCCAGGGCGATTAATACCCACAGTATCAATTCCTCACGCGGCAAGGCCCAGTCGATGGCAGTGTTAAAAACTTGTCGACGGATAGTGGCGGCCTCTTCAGGCGTGGTTGCCGCAAGCGCCTGGTCCACAATCTCCAGCAACTCGGAACTATCCGGTCTAACCGCGAAACGCAGGCTGGTTTCTTCTCCCGTGATGACATGCACCATGCGGAGTTGTTTGAATCCATATTTCTCAAGCAAATACTGTCCGGTGTCGACCCCCAGCGTGCCCGCGTCGGCGCTACCATCAAGCACCGCCTGCAGCACTGCGCGCGGGTTGGGCTCGGTTACCAGCACGATGTCCGGCTGGCGCCTGAGCATCGTCTGTTCCATGAGATCGGGAGTGAGTGCGACACGTTTGCCCTTGAGGTCGGACAACCCGCCTATGAACGCAGCATCGCGGCGCGCAAACACGGCCACGGAGGTGATATGGAACGGCACGCTGAACAGGTGTTTGTCGCTGATATGCGTCGGGGATGTCTGCACGCTCACCATGTCGAGCAATCCCGCATCCAGTTGCGACAAGAGTTCCGCACGGCTCTTTGCCCGCACGATTTTGATGTCGAGGCCGGTTATTGCACTCACCAGATTGAGGTACTCGGGAACGAAACCCGCCGGGGTGCCGTCGTTGTTGGCGAATTCGTTCGGTTCGTCGGACTCGGTCAGCCCAACGCGTATCTGCCGGTGACCTGCGATCCAGCGCTGCTCGTCAGCACCCAGGACGGGCAGACCGGAATGGTTGTCGGGAATCTGCTCGGGAACCCACTTGGATTGGATGCTTGCTTTTGTGGTTTCAGGTATGGCAGCAAGCGCCTGGTCCAGGATGCGGGTCAGGATAGTCCAATCATCGCGCACCGCAAAACTTTGCCCGTTGTCGAGCTTGTAGGCTGTCGCGATGCGCAGGTTGGCAATGCCGTTTTGCCTGTCGATCGCAAGGTTGACGCCAATCGCGCCGACATAGGCATCCGCCTCGCCGGTCGCGACGGCAATCAGTCCCTGCAGCGGGGATTTTACATACAGTGCTTTGATGTCCGGATGATCGGCCAATACCTGACGGGACGAGGAATAGCCCTTTACCAGCGCAACCACGCGATGTGCCAAGTCGTTGGGTGAACGTAAAGAGAAGTCGTCGCTGCGCGTCATCACCACCAACGGCGTCTTGATGTAAATCCCGGTGAAAGACAGATATTTTTTTCGTTCCGGTAGCGCTACAACCGTCGCGGCCATGTCGACCTTGTGCTGCTTCACCGCATCGAGGATGCCCGACCACTGTTTCGGATTGATGATCTGGAACTTGATACCCAATTGCCTGCTGATGATGCTTGCATAATCGGCTGCTTCCCCGACAAAGCGTCCGTTTGCATTGATCTCCGAATAGGGTGCATAGCCGGGGTCGACGCCGAGCCGGACAACCGGGTGCGCGCTCAGCCATTTGTGTTCGGCGGGCGTCAGGACAGGCTTGTAGAATGTGGCGATGGGCCGCGGTTTTTTGTCGCCGTGGTGCAGTGGTGCCGTGTTTGCAAAACTCTCGCTCAATGTCAGCAGCGAACAAATCGCAAGTAAAAATGCCGACATGAATCGTGCAATCACTTTGATGTTTGCAGAAGATGAAACAGATAGATTATAGGACAGCCTGTTCATGGCAGCAGAAGATGACTCGCCTTGGGTGGATTTCCCGGAGACCAGAATTGCACTGGTATCATACTCCCCAATTCCACAGACACGCTGAACAAGCCGCATGGCCCGCCATTAGTGGCCGGGGCGATTCCTGCTCTGAAGATGCTGCAGACTGAAAGCCCCGATCATTTATTGGCCCAATTTGACCATGAATGTGATCCCGATCAGATTGGCGCTGAGCGATGGCGACTTGCCGACATTGAAGTGCTGGATACCGAGCCGAAAGATATTGTTGCTGGCCTGATATTCCACGCCTGCGCCATAGGTCAAACCGGTTGCGAACACGCCCCCGGATGAATAGATTGCATCCGGGCCGGCCTTGGCATACAGATTGATGCCGCTATTGCCCAACGGCACAAAGCCGGCCAGGGAAAAATCCGCTTCAC